>QWCV01000220.1_pt1 | contig 73202 bp, 72 predicted proteins | sample 1972621 | NCBI WGS metagenome assembly QWCV01 (sample SAMN09866699, study PRJNA288562) | Human gut metagenome isolate pre2_stool, whole genome shotgun sequencing... | isolation source: gut | host: Homo sapiens | place: USA: California | reverse complement strand
CACTCTCGTGAACTCTTTCCATAAATTTATTTAAGAAATTCTAATATTGCTCCAATCACATTCGAAAAGTTTAAACTCATATACATATATGCATTTTATACCTGAGTGAGAGAGGCTCAGTTTTTTACGTTAGATTTTCTTTTTGAACGTAATGAACAGGACGAAATCTCAAATATATATAATTACCTAGGAAGGGCACCCAACATAAATAATATTTTAAGAGCTGTGAATTGTATCGGTTTTGTTTTTATGTTATTTCATTATACTATAAAAATTTTCAAATTCAAATCCACGATCTCTAAAATATTGAATAATTGTTGGAAGGGCATTTGCTGTCGCCGTCTTATTTCCTGCATCATGCATTAACACAACAACACTATTATATTTTGGCACAGTTTTTTCTAGTTGTGCAATAAAACCTTCCGTTGTTTTGGCACCAGCAGAATCAGATGTTAAAGCATTCCAATCTACATGTAAAACGCCATTTTGCTCCAGTAATTGTCCTGCTGTTTTCTTTAGTTCTGCATATTTTCCTCCATTATATCCACCTGGAAATCTGAATAAATGTGGGTCATATTCTTGGACTCCTATTGCATTTCTAATTGCTGTAACACTTCTATTATATTCATCAATAACACTTTGTGGTGATGCATATATTTGTGAATATACGTGAGAATATCCATGGCTTGCCAAATAATGTCCCTCATTATACTCCCTTTTTACTATATCAGGTTCTAATTCCACTCTACTCCCAAGTAAAAAGAATGTTACTTTTATATTTTCCTGCTTTAATATATCTAAAATCGTTGGTGTAACAGTCTTTGAAGGTCCATCATCAAACGTTAAAAAGACTCTTTTGGTTTCTGAATGATGATATATATTAGCAATTTTAGTTTTAGCTTCTTCAGAAAATTTTGGTAATTGACTTTCCCTTGCTTTTTCTAACTTTTCTTCATCTGCTAACTTAGCCAATTTCATTTGATTTTCATATGATGTATAAATTTTTTCATATTTTTTATTTTGTTTTATTTCTTTTATCATTATTGCAAATATAATTATTAATACTAAAAAAAATAATGTTATTATCATATTTCTTATATTCTTATATTTTCTATTTATAGATACCAAATCCATACTTCCACCTTTTACTTGAACTTAGCTAGATTGTGCTTATTAGACCATCATAGTCATTAGCTCCTTAAATATTCTAGTTCTTCTTCCATATCTTTTCTCATAAATAGAGGTTCACCTTTTTCAATTACTTTAATATCTTTTAATTGATCATAATTACTTAAACTTTCCCATGTCTGTAAATTTGATGGTACTCCTATTTGATTTAATAGATTTTTTGCTGTTTCTTCCATAAATGGTAATAAAATTATTCCTATTTTTCTAATATTTTCTATTAGATGATATATACATGACGATAATTTTTCTGTTTCTTCGTTTTTAGCAAGTTCCCATGGACGAGTTTCATCTATATATTTATTTGTTCTAGCAACTAATGTCCATAATTCTTGTAACGCATTTGACATTTCATATTTTTCTATTAATTCTTCAACCTTTTTGATTTGATCATGTGTAAACTCTTCGAACTCTTTATCTACTTCATTTGATGTACCATTATATTCAGGTACTTTTCCGTCAAAATATTTGTTAACCATTGAAACTGTTCTGTTTACAAGATTTCCCAAATCATTGCATAAATCAAAATTATATCTTTCAACAAAACTCTCTGGTGTATATAATCCATCTTGTGAAGTTTGCATTTCTCTTAATAAGAAATATCTTGTTGCATCAAGACCATATCTATTTATTAATTTTTCTGGATATACAACATTTCCTTTTGATTTTGACATCTTTCCATCTTTCATCATAATAAAATTATGAACTAATATTTTCTTTGGTAACGGTAAATCCAATGCCATTAAAAATATTGGCCAATAAATCAAATGAAATCTTGCTATATCTTTTCCTACTATCTGTAAATCCGCAGGCCACAATTTTTGATATAAAGAATCATCTTCTTGTTTATATCCTAAAGCTGTTAAATAGTTTGTTAATGCATCTAGCCATACATATATTACATGTTTAGGATCTGATTTTACTTTTATTCCCCAGTCAAATGATGTTCTTGTTACACACAAATCTTCAAGTCCTGGTTTTATAAAATTATTTATCATTTCAGTTTTTCTATATTCAGGTTGAATGAAATCTGGATGTTCATCATAATATTTTAATAACTTGTCTGTATATTTTTTCATATTGAAAAAATATGCTTCTTCTTTCATTAATTTTACTTCTCTATTACAATCAGGACATTTTCCATCTACTAGTTGTGTTTCTGTAAAATATGTTTCACATGGCATACAATACCACCCTTCATATTCTCCTTTGTATATATCTCCTTTTTGTAGGAAATACTCAAATATATCTTGTACCGCTTTTTCATGTCTTGGTTCTGTTGTTCTTATAAAATAATTATATTTAATATCCATTAATTTCCATAATTCTTTTGCTAATTCTGCCATTCCATCTACATATTCCTTAGGTGTTTTGCCATGTTCTTTTGCCACAGTTTCTATTTTTTGTCCATGTTCGTCTGTTCCTGTTAACATGAATACATCATACCCTCTTAATTGCTTGTATCTTTTTACTGTATCAGCTAATACTGTTGTATATGCTGTTCCAATATGAAATTTTCCACTTGGGTAATATATTGGTGTTGTTATATAAAATTTTTCCATCCTCTCTTCCTCCTTTACTCATTCGAATTATAATATTATATCCCTTTTAAGCAAATTATTTTTAATAGACCCAATTCCAATAAATTTATTATCACAATAAACTCTATAAATTCCATCTTCAAAATTCCATGTTAATTGTACACCATTTAAAAATAATTGCAACTTTTTTTCATTCAAATTAATATTTTTATAATTTTTAAAATAATCTTCAACTGTAATAAAATTATTATAATTACCATTTTGAAGGTCTTCAATTGTTATTGAATCATCAATTGAAAACTCTCCAACTTTAGTTCTATTCAATTCTTTCATATATCCCACTGTGCCAAGCTTTTCAGCTATATTCTCACATAATGTTCGTATATATGTTCCTTTAGAGCAATGTACTCTAAATTCTACAGTTTTGTTTTGTTCATCAATTTTAATAAGCTCCATATTATATATTTCAATCTGCCTTGGTTGTATTTCAACCTTTTCGCCCTTTCGTGCATAATCGTAAAGTTTTTTTCCATTTACTTTTATTGCAGAATAAATTGGGGGAATCTGTTCTTGTTTTCCAATAAAGGATTGCAATACTTTGTTTACTATTTCAATTTGCAAGCTTTCCTTAGGTATATATTTAGTTTCTATAACCACTCCCTCAACGTCTGCTGTATCTGTTTTTTCTCCAAGTTTCAATGTAGCTTCATATATCTTGTCATGATTTATTATGTATTTTGCAATTTGTGTACCTTTTCCAACAAGTAAAGGCAATACACCAGTTGCATTAGGATCTAAAGTTCCTGTATGTCCAACTTTTTCATTAAAAGCCTTTTTGGCCTTTCTAACAATATCATGTGATGTACAATTTTTAGGTTTATTTATAATTATTATTCCATCCATATTATTTTTTTAATCCTTGTTTTACTGCATTTATAACTTTTGTTTCAGCTTGTTCAAGAGATCCACTTATAAAACATCCAGCAGCACCTCTATGACCTCCACCGCCAAGCATCATGCATATATCAGATACATTTACTGTTTCATGTGAACGTAGAGAAGCTTTAAATCCATTTGTTCCTTCTTTTTCTTTTAATAAAATGGCAACTTCTACATCTTCTATATCTCTAAGCATTTCAACTAAACCTTCATCGTCTCCAATTTCAGCATTTACTTTCTCATAATCTTCTAAAGTTAAATATGCAATAGCAATTTTTCCTTCTTCTAAAAATTCTAATCTGTTATAAATTAATTTTTCTAGTTCACAATGTGCTTTGCTCTTTTTTCTTAAAGCAATTCTACATATTTCTTTTAATTTTGCACCTTTTCTTAATAATTCTGCTGCAAACTCAAATGTTTCTGGAGATACACCTCCCCATTGAAATCCACCTGTATCTGTTGCTATACCTGTTAAAATACAAGTTGCCAAATCTTTTGTTATTTTTATTTCATAATATTCAAACATAGCAATTAAAACTTGGCAACAAGCTGGTGCAACTGGATCAACATAATTGAAATCTGCAAACATCGAATTAACAGAATGATGATCTATTTCTATTGTTCTTTTAGCAGGTTCAAAATACTCTTTTCCACATGCTAATCTCTTTAAATCAGTACAGTCTACTGAAATTGCTAAATCATAAGGTTCTTTTCTTCCTTCTTTCATTATTCTATCAGCACCTGGTAAAAAGTTAAAATCTTTTGGATATTCAGGTATTACAACGTCAACCTTTTTATTAAGCAATTCTAATGCATGCATTACTGATAGTGAACTAGCTATAGCATCTCCATCTGGTGACTCATGTGACAATACTACAATTGTTTGTGCTTTTTTTATTTCTTCTAATATATTATCTAATGTCATTTTTTCCTCCCATATTTCGCATCTTTGTAATTTATATACATTTTATATAATGAGATTTCTAATTTTTATCTTCTTTTTTTGTATCTTTCATTATATCATTTAATATATTATCAATTTTTGCGCCATACTCTAGTGATTCATCAAGTTCAAATACTAATTCTGGTGTATTTCTTAAGTTTATTCTCTTTGCCAATTCTGAACGCAAAAATCCAGATGACTTTTTCAATCCCGCCAATGTTTCTTTAACATTTTTTGAATTTAAAATACTTACAGAAACTTTTGCATATTTTAAATCAGGGGTTACTTTAACTCTTGTTACACTAACCATTCCAGTAACACTTGGTTCTTTTAAATCAAAACTAATTATTTGGCTAAGTTCTTTTCTATATTCTTCGTCAATTCTTCCTTGACGATTATTATTTTTAGGCATATCTAATCATATCCTCTCTATCTCTTAATTTCTTCCATAATATAAGCTTCAATTATGTCTCCTTCTTTAATGTCATTATATTTCTCAATTTGGATACCACATTCATAGCCTTTAGCAACTTCTTTAGCATCATCTTTAAATCTTTTTAATGATGCAAGTTTTCCATCATGTATAACAACATTATCACGTAAAACTCTAACTCCTGCATTTCTTTCAAGTTTTCCATCTAATACATATGCACCTGCAATTGTTCCAACATTTGATATTTTAAATGTTTGTCTAACTTCTGCATTTCCTATGATATGTTCCTCATATTTTGGTGCAAGCATTCCCTTCATAGCAGATTCTACATCTTCTATTGCTTGATATATTACAGAGTATTGTTTTATTTCTACTTCTTCTTTTTCTGCCATACTCTTTGCATTTGGCATTGGACGTACATTAAATGCTATTATTATTGCATTAGAAACTTTTGCAAGTGTTACGTCTGATTCTGTAACAGCTCCTGCAGCAGCATGAATTACTTTTACTTTTACTTCTTCATTTTCTAGTTTTTCCATTGATTGTTTTATTGCTTCAACAGATCCTTGAACATCTGCTTTTACTATTAGGTTAAGTACTTTTAGGTCTCCAGCTTCCATTTGACTAAATAGATTATCTAATGTTACTTTGCTCATAGCATTTATTGAATTTTCTCTTTCTTGACGTTTTCTCTTTTCTATTAAGTGTTTAGCTGTTTTTTCATCTTTTACTTCATAGAAGATATCTCCTGCTTGTGGCACTTCTGTTAATCCAGTTATTTCTACTGGTGTAGATGGTCCGGCTTTTTTTACTTTTTTACCTTTTTCATCTGTCATGCTTCTTATTCTTCCTATTGCTGAGCCTACAACGATTGTATCTCCAACATCAAGTGTTCCTCTTTGTACAAGCATTGATGCTATTGCACCTCTTCCTTTATCAAGTCTTGCTTCTATTACTACACCTTTTGCTTGTTTATTTGGATTTGCTTTTAATTCTAATACATCTGCTTCTAATAATACCATTTCTAGTAATTGGTCTATATTTGTATGTTTTTTAGCTGAAATTGGCACAAAGATTGTGTCTCCACCCCATTCTTCTGGTACTAATTCATATGCCATTAATTCTTGTTTTACTTTATCAATATTTGCATCTGGTAAATCAATTTTGTTTATAGCTACTATTATAGGAATTCCAGCTGATTTAGCATGATTTATTGCTTCTACAGTTTGTGGCATTACACCATCATTTGCTGCAACAACTAATATTGCTATATCTGTTATTTGAGCACCTCTTGCTCTCATTGCTGTAAATGCTTCATGTCCTGGTGTATCTAAGAATGTAATTTCTCTATCATTTACTTTTACTTTATATGCACCTATATGTTGTGTAATTCCTCCAGCTTCGCCTTCAATTACATTTGTTTGCTTAACTGCATCTAATAATGATGTTTTACCATGGTCTACGTGTCCCATTACAACAACTACTGGCGGACGTACTTCTAAGTCTTCTTCTCTATCTTCAGAATCATCAAATAAAATGTCTTCTTCAGTTATTGTTTCCTTTTTGTTTACTTTTACTCCAAATTCATCCGCAATTAATGAAGCTGTATCAAAATCAATCTCATTATTGATTGTTGCCATTACACCATATCCTAGTAATTTCTTGATTACTTCTGCAGTTGTTTTCTTTAATTCAGCCGCAAAATCTTTTACTGTTATTGTTTCAGGAATTGTTATTTCTTCTAATTTAAAGATCTTTTGTTTATTGCGATTTTCGTCATTTTTGCTTGCCTTTTTCCTTCCTTTTTTACCTCTTTGTGTTGTTAAATCATAATAATCTAACATTCCACCATCTTGCTCATCAAACATATTAGATAAACTGTCAGTCCTTTTTAAGCCTTTTAATTTATGTTCATTTATGTCTCCACTTTGATTGTTTCTTCTTGACTTACTTGATTTTTTATTTTTATTATCATCAAATCTACTATTTTGTTTTTGTTTATCTATAGATTTGTTATATTCTCTTGATGTATCTTTTTCTACATTTTCAGCACCCATTATGTCTTTGATATTTCTTTCAATTCCTTTTTCATCTAATGGTCTATTTCCACCAAATCTTTGATTTCCTCCAAACCTTGGATTTCCACCTTGTCTGTTTCTATTGTCAAATCCACCATTATTGTTTGGTCTATTTTTGTCAAATCTAGGTCTATTTCCATTGTTTGATGAATTTCTATCAAAATTACGATTTCCATTGTTTTGATTTCTATCATTATTAAATCTATTTCTATTTTGGAAATTTCCATTTTGATTATTATTTCTAAATGAATTATTTTGACCATCTCTATTATTTCTTCTGAAATCTTTATTATTGTTATTATTACGATTTGATGAATTAAATCTATTATCTTGTTTGAATTCATTTTTATTTTCTGAAGTCAACTTATTTGTTGCTACATTTTCATTTTTATTTTCTATTTTTGCATTTTCTTGTTTCATATCTCTTGACATATCTGTTGGCTTTTCTTCTTTCTTTTCTATTATTTCTTCTTTTTTCATTTCAACATCCATTTTATTTTCTTTTTCTTCTACCTTTTTTTCAATTTTTTGAGCTTCAACAGGCTCTTCTTTTTTCACTTCTTTTTTTACTTCTTTTTTTATTCCAAATAATTCGTCAACTGTCATTGGCTTAGATGGTTTATTTCTATAGACAATATTGAAGTCTTTATTTCGTTTTCTTTCAACAAAACCTACATTACTATTTTTCTTTTCTTCTTTTTTGGATTCTTCTTTCTGTTTGTTTGTATCATCATTTATTATAACTTCTCTTCTTATAATAACTGGTGTATCATTCTTTTCTGTTTTTGTTTTTTCAACATTTGGCTTCTTATCTTCTTTTTTATTTTTTGAATTTTTTATACTTTCTTTGATTTTTTGAGCTTCATCTTCTTCAACTGAACTCAAATGACTTTTTACATTTATGTTCAACTTCTTTGCAATTTCTAATACTTCTTTACTGGTTAAGTTCAATTCTTTTGCTATATCATATAATTTTATCTTACCCAATAACATCACCCCCTGTTTTTTTCTCAACAATATTTTTTATTTGGTCATATATTTCATCATTTATTTTGATATCTAATGCTTTATCTAGTTTTTTACTTTTTTTAGCCTTTTCAAGACATTCCATATCATAACAAATATATGCCCCACGTCCTGGTTCTCTTCCGTTCTCATCTACTTTAATAATATTTTCTTTATTTTTAACTATTCTTAAAAGTTCATTTTTATTTTTCTGTTTTCTACACACTGTACATGTTCTTTGTGGTATATTTTTCACTATTTCCTCCTAGTTTTCTTGATTTAATTCTGCATCAGTAGCATCATTTGCTTCTTCTGCTTTTTTTGCTAACATCTCTCTAAATTGTGATTCTGATTTTATATCTATTTTCCATCCTGTTAATTTTGCTGCTAATCTTGCATTTTGACCAGCTTTTCCTATTGCTAATGATAATTGGTCATCTGGAACTATAACTTGTGCAAATTTTTCTTCTTCTTTTATATCAACTGCCATAATTTGTGCTGGTAATAATGCTGATGATATGAATATACTTGGATCTGCATTCCATTCAATTACATCAATTTTTTCTCCATGTAATTCATTTATTACGTTTTGAATACGAATTCCTTTTTGGCCTACACATGAACCAACTGGATCTATGTTTTCATCTGGTGAATATACCGCAACTTTACTTCTTAATCCTGGATCTCTTGATACACTTTTTATTTCAATTAATCCTTCATATATTTCAGGAATTTCAAATTCTAGTAATTTTCTTACAAAGTCTGGATGTGTTCTAGAAATTATAGCTTGTGGAACACCTTTTTCTCCTCTTTCAACATCAACTACATATCCTTTTATTTTATCATTTACATGATAATGTTCTGTTGGTATTTGGTCTTTTGTTAACATTATACCTTCAAGCTTTCCTAAATCCATAACTACAATGTGTTTATCAGCTTTTTGAATTAGTCCAGAAACTATTTCTCCTTTTCTTTCATTGTATTCATTAAATACCATATTTCTTTCTGTTTCTCTTAATTTTTGGATTATTACTTGTTTTGCTGTTTGTGCTGCTATTCTTCCAAAATCTCTAGGTACAATTTCTACTTCAACACTATCTCCAATATTTAAGTCTTTGTTAATTTTTCTTGCATCTTCTAAACTAATTTCTAATGCATCATCATTTGCTCTTTCCATTACTTCTTTTATTGAAAAAACATGTGTTGCTCCTGTTTGTTCATCCATTTTTACATCTACATTTTCTAATGCATCAAAATTTCTTTTATATGCTGTTATTAATGCTGTTCTTATTGATTCTAATAATTCCTCTTTTTTTATTCCTTTTTCTTTTTCTAGTTCTTCTAATGCTAATATTAATTCTTTGTTATCAATTGCTTTCATTTTTTATAATCAATCCTTTCTTTTCGCTCAAATTACAAATATCAGTTTTCTTGAAATTAAACTTAATTTTCATCATTTACGTCATTATCCCAATCGTAAATTGTTTTAATTTGTGCTATATTTTTTCTTTCTATTTTTACTTCTTCTATTGCTTCAACAGTTATTGTATCTTCGTCAAATTCTTTTAATTCTCCAATATAATTCTTGTTTCCATTTTCGTCTTTTTTAAATAATTTTACTTCAACTTGATTTCCTATATTTTGTTCTAAATGACTATCTTTTCTTAAAATTCTTTCTATTCCTGGTGATGAAACCTCTAAAAAGTATTGCTCTTTAATGTAATTAGCCTCATCTAAAACATCATTAATCTCATTACTTACTTTTTCACAGTCATTTAAATCTATTCCGTTTGGGCTGTCAATATAAATTCTTAAATAATAATTTGGTCCTTCTTTGGCATATTCTACATCATATAGGCTGTATCCTATATTCTCAATTTTGTCTTTTATTAATTCTTCTACTTTTTCTTCTATTTTTGCCATAAGTCCTCCTTTTTCTTTTATTCTCCCATTCACGATTGAAGAGTAGGATTTGCTCCTACTCTTCTGCGTTTTTTATGTTCTTTTATATTATACCCAATTTTTGCCATAAAATCAAGTGTTTTTGAAATTTTTTTGATTTTACCAGTAGGGACACCCATTAATGGTAAAAATTTTTACCACTGGGGACACCCTTGCTCATTTTTATTATTCAAACAAAATATATATTTCATTATCTAATAAATAATTAGTTTCTACCGTATAACCATTTCCTATATTTTTATAGCTCCTATTCATTAAATTATTTCCATCTGTATCAATAAGCATACTTTGTTCATAATCAAAATCTGTTTCAGATTTATTTTTACAAATCAAAACACCATATTCAGAATAGTCTCCATTTATATAGTCAAATTCTTCTGTTTTTATTTCCAAGTCTGAATTTATATAAACATATTTATCATTTGAATTTTTTATAATAAATCCATTTTCTAATTCATGAACTTCCTTAGCATTAATCAAAGTTTTTCCTTCTTTATTTACAATGCTTTCTTTTTTTACATAACCATCGTTATCGAAATGTCTTATTAGCACTTTATCTTCAATTACATCTAAAATTTCAACATTTCCTTTTAAAGCATATTTTTTTCCAGTTTGAGCATCAAACCACCCTTGGCTCTTATTATTTATATTATAAAATGGTACACTACCATCAGAAAATGTCTTTAACACATTCTCATTGTTGCTATCAGACTCTAATATAACATTTGCATTACTTTCTTCCGATATTATATTATTATTTCTATCTATAATTTTTATATTTACATTTTCTGTGTCTTCATCATCATTGTACTCAATTTTAATTATATATGAATTATTTAACTTATATTTTTGTATCAATATACCATTTTGGTATTCTTCTGTCGTTTGCTCTATCTTATTTCCTTTTTTATTTTCAGTTGCATTTAAGAAAGTTCTATTCCCTGTAGCCCATTCGATTGCATCTTTATAACTTATATTTTTTGAGAATTTATTATCAGCCATCCATGGTGTAGGTGCGTTATCACAAGATGCAATCTCAGTACCATCTTCATTTAGATATATGTACTGATTTGTTGTTGTGTTCCAAGCAAGTAAAACTTCATAACCTTCTATATCAATAATATCTTCATACTTTCCGCAAGGAATTACTTCTACTCCTTTTAAATTTATTGCTCCAACTCCTCTTTTATCGTCATAAACCCCTATAATTTGTTCATCTTTTTTTACTTTCTTGATTTTCTCTTGTATTTGTTCTGCCAACTCTGTCATTTGTAAATCTATTTTTCTTGTATACTGATATGTGTATATAATATTAATTATTATTCCAATAACGCTTATAGTAATAAGATGTATCAATTGCAATATAGCCAAATTGGTCGTAAACTGTTTTGGCTATAATAACCAAACCTATTATCCCTATAAGATTGCATAAGCTAATAACATAATTAAATATCCTCTGTTTCATTTGTATTTCTCCTTTTATTTTCATAGATAAGCCACCCTTTAAATAATATGCACATTATATTATCCAAAGGGTGTCCCCTGTGGTAAAAATTTTTACCATTAATGGGTGTCCCTACTGGTAAATTATTTCATTTTCTCCTTAATTCTCATCAAAGTATTAAGAGCATCAATAGGAGTAAGTTGGTTCAAATCAACCTTATCAAGTTCATGTGCAATCTCAGCTAATTTGAAATTAAACATATCAAATTGACCCTCAACAACTTTTTTATTTTCTTTTTTTTCAGCACTCTTTCCACTCATCATGCTTTTTCTTTCCAAAGTCCTTAAAATTTCGTCCGCTCTTTTAGTAACAATCTTTGGAACACCTGCAAGACGAGCTACATGGATACCATAACTTTCGTCTGTACCGCCTTCAACAATTTTTCTTAAAAAGATTATGTCTTCACCTTTTTCTTTTACTGCTATTGAATAATTTTTTATTCCTTCTTGTTTATCTGCAAGTTCAATTAATTCATGATAATGTGTTGCAAATAATGTTTTTGCTCCGCATTTTTCTTTATCTGCAATATATTCTGCAACAGCCCAAGCTATTGATAGTCCATCATATGTTGATGTTCCCCTACCTATTTCGTCCAAAATTACTAAGCTGTTTTCTGTTGCTTCTTTTAAGATTGTTGCAACTTCCATCATTTCTACCATAAATGTACTTTGTCCCATACTTAAATCGTCAGATGCTCCAACTCTTGTAAAAATTTTATCTACTACTCCAATTTCCGCTTCTGTTGCTGGTACAAAACTTCCTACTTGTGCCATTAATGTTATTAATGCAACTTGCCTCATATATGTAGATTTACCAGCCATGTTTGGACCAGTTATAATTGCAAGTCTATCTCCATCTTTATCAAGATAAGTATCATTTGGCACAAAATTTCCATTTCCTATCATCTTTTCAATTACTGGATGTCTACCTTCTTTTATTCTGATAATTCCATCATTTTTTACAATTGGCATACAGTAATTCATATCTTCTGCAACCTGCGCAAATGCTACTAAAACATCTAATGTTGACACTACATTTGCTGTTTTTTGAAGTCTTTTTATATTTTGAGCAATTTGTGTTCTTATTTCCACAAATGCATTATATTCAAGATTTACTACCTTCTCTTCTGCACCCAATATTTGATTTTCTATTGTTTTTAATTCTTCTGTTATATATCTTTCTCCTGTTGTTAATGTTTGTTTTCTTATAAATCTTTCAGGTACTTGTGATACAAATGATTTTGATACTTCTATGTAATAACCAAATACTTTGTTATATCCAACTTTCAAAGTTTTTATTCCAGTTTTCTCTTTTTCATCTGCTTCTAATTTTGCAAGCCAAGTTTTACCTTCTGTTGATGCTCTTTTTAACACGTCTATTTCTTCATCATATCCAAGTTTTATAATTCCACCATCTTTTATTGCCATTGGCGGATCTTCTACTATTGATTTATCTATTAGTTCAAATATGTCTTTTAATTCATCTAAATTTTCATATAACTCTTTTAATTTTTCTGATGAACAATCTGCTAATACTTTTTTTACTTCTGGTAATTTTTCTAGTGAATTTTTAAGTGTTATCATATCTCTGGCATTTGCATTACCATAAGCCATTTTTCCTGCTAAACGTTCTATGTCATAAACCTTTTTTAATGTTTCTGTGATGTCTCCTCTAAGTATCATATTATCTTTTAATTCTTTAACAGAATCTAATCTTTGTTGAATTTCTTTTACATCTAGAAGTGGATCATTTAGCCACCTTCTCAGCATACGTCCTCCCATTGATGTTGATGTCTTATCTAATACCCAAAGTAGTGTTCCTTTTTTGCTTTTGTCTCTCATTTTTTCAGTTATTTCAAGATTTCTTCTAGCATTGATATCTAATGACATATATTTTGACAGACTATATATTGTTATTGTATTAATATGTTCTAAGCTTGTCATTTGAGTTTCATTTAAATATTCTAATAAAGCATTTATTGATTTAACTGCTAAACTTCTTTCTTTTAGATTTCCTATTTCTTTTTTATTTTCAATTATATTATATTCTAGTTGCAAATTTCCTACATCATCTGTGAAAAATTTATCACTAAATCTACTCATATACATTGAAAATCTTTCTTTTATTTTATCAAGCTCTTCTTGACACTCAAACATCATAGAATTTGCAATTATTTCTGATGGAGAAAATCTTGCGATTTCATCTAATAGTAATGCAAAATTGTTTTCTCCTTTAATTTCACTACTATAAAATTCTCCTGTTGAAATGTCACATACACTTATTCCAAAATATAGTCCTGTTTTACATATACACATTATATAATTATTTTTCTTTTCTTCAAGCAAATTTGACTCAACTATAGTTCCTGGTGTTAAAATTCTGATGACACCTCTTTCAACTATTCCTTTTGCTTTTTTTGGGTCTTCTAGTTGTTCACATATTGCAACTTTATATCCTTTTTCTATTAATTTTGATGCATATACTTCTACGGCATGATGTGGTATTCCAGCCATTGGTGCTCTTTCAGGCAAACCACAGTCTTTTCCTGTTAATGTTATTTCTAATTCTCTTGCTGATATTAGTGCATCTTCAAAAAACATTTCGTAAAAGTCACCTAATCTGTAAAATAATATACAGTCATTGTATTTTTCTTTTGTTTCTATATATTTTTGCATCATTGGTGATATAACTGATCTATCTTCTATTTCTGCTATTGTTTGTGCCATTTTTTATCTCCTACTTTTCTATTTAACTATCAATATAATTCTATAAACTTTGTTCATCCTCATTAAGTCCTTTTTCTTTATTTCCTATTTGTAATTCTTCTCTCAAAAATTCTAATTTTTCTTTTGCTTGTTCTCTCATTTCTTCTGGTAATCTATTTATTGCATCTTGCCAATTTTTTTCTCCATTTCGATAATCTAGATTTTCTATAACCTGTTTTATTGTTTCTCTATTTTCCTTTGTGATATTTAAGTCATTAATTATTTCTAAAAACACATCGTTTTGTTTCATTTCTTTGCCATATTTTTTATAAAATTCTATGCTACTCCTAGCCACTTCCATGTCATCATAATCTTTCTTCTCAAATTTTTCTTTACCGTTTTTCATTTTTTCTAACAACTCATTATATCTTTTTTGATATTTTTCTAAATATTTTTCAGTATCTATTTCAACTATTGGTATATTATAAGTAGTTGCATATCTTAGAATTCTTTTTGTATATGAATCTCGTCTAAATTTTTCAATATTTTCATCTCCAACTTCATTCATTTTTTCTATATAATCATAATCTAAATGAGTGAAATCACTTTTACCTTTAAAAACTAATATATAATCTGGCAAAATTCTCTTTTCTTCATCTCTAAATTCTTTTATATTATCCGTATCACAATATCTACTAACTAATAATTCATCATAGTCTCCTCCATCGCTTTCTTTATATCTTCGTAAATCTTCATTAATATCTTCTATTTTTTTATCATATTCTCCCTTTCCAACTGGATTTGCGCCATCACCTGAACCATACCCTAATACATTTTCAGGTTTAATATTTGAAAAACCTAGAAGAAGCGAATATCTAAAACATCCTCCATAAAAGCCCATCGAATCATCTTTTTCAACTGAAACCGACATGGTATCTGAACCATCTTTTTTTCTCATAAAATCACTTGGATTTTCATTTTCAGCTTCTTTTTCCATTTCAGCAATCTCAATTTGTTTAACAAAACCTCCATTATTCTTTCTTGTACCTTTAGCATGAATAATCCCTTTATAGTCTTCACCTTGCAACTTTAAAATTTGTACTTCTTTTCCTTCAAATAAAATTGTCTTTTTCTTCCCTTTAAAATCTTCGGGATTAAAACAACCTTCTACCTTTTCTTTTGCATAATAATTATATAACTCATCATATACCGCCCCTAAGTTAATTCCTATATTCCTTTTACCAATTTCTTTATTAATTCTAATTAAATCTGTAATATCTTCTATGGCATTTATTTTAGTGATATACTTAATAATCTTTTGAGTTTCATCTGAAAACATCCCTTGTTTTTTATCTTCAATAATTCTTTCTATATCAGAATAATTTATATTAAAATATTTTTTTAATATATATATCTTCATTGAATCTTTCTGTCCGATTCTGTGCCATATCCTCTATCTTTAACTCAAAATAACTATCTCTTAATTTTCTATAATATTCATCTCCCATATGCAAGTCTAACATCTTTTTTCTAGCATCATTTTTTCTTGTATATTTAAACAAATTCTCAAGTTCATCATCACTAGGCATTCTATTATATTTTTCATAGTATTTATCAAAAAAATCACTAAATCCTATATTTTTCATCACAAGCGGCATTATGGTAGTTTCATACTGAATGCGTTTACATATATTCATATAACTAAATATCTTAGAATGTTCTATATTCTCATCAATTCCTTTTAAAATACATCCAATTTCCTGATTAGTTAATACATTCAAACGATTTCCAGGTATAAAAGACAATTTTTCCAATGTTTCAAGTGGATATTTTGTTAAAATTTTCTCATCATATTCTAATAAAGCATTCATTTTCACTTGCATATATTTATTTCTACACTCTTGTAAGCTTAATTTATCAAATAAAGCCTCCTTAGATTTAGTTCTATTCTCATCTTGATTTTTGTCTTTTTCTCCAAGCCATAGCATATACTCTAAATTATTTAATAATTCTGAAACATTTGCAACTGATTCATCCATTTCATAACCATCAATTGGTTCATTAATAGATTCCTCTATTCTATTACTTTGGAATGCTCTTCTCATATAGTCATCATATATTGTTTGTACCATAATATTTTCAACATTTTCCATTTTATCTGGCATTTGTTCATTAATTCTCTCAAGATAATATGTTATCTCACTTTTATGTTCAAGATATCCTTTTTCAATTATCTTGTTTTTTAATATTCCTCTCATTAACGGTGTATCTGTACCTAACACTGAACTTAATTCTCTATATTTTATTCTCCATTTTATTTTGTTTAATAAACTAATCTTACTTTCTTTTAATTCATTTTTCATTGGTCATCCTCTTTTATCTATCAGATTTATAAGATCATTTCTATTTTTCTATTTGATTATCAATAACTCCTTCTAATTCATCCAATTGTTTCATCTCAGCTTCATTAGCATTTCTTTTAATAAATCCATCTCTAAGCTTTGCCAATCTTGTTCTTGCAGTTACCAAAACTGCTTGTGCTTCTGACTTTCTATATTCTTCAAGAGCTATTCTTGCTGTTGAAAACCTTTCATTTTCTTCTTTACTAGAATATACCTTTACTGGTTTTCCAATTTGTTTTCCTCTTGTGTAAACTTCAACCGTACATAATCCTGATTTTTCTATTTTATCAACAACAGCTGGAATTCCAGCATAAGCCTTATTATGATGATCAATTGAAATTAATCTTCCATAAGTTAATACTTCCATTTGTTTTTGATATCTTTCATGTACTGTAAGCAAACTTTCTAATTGAGGAACGGCTAAAGCTCTTACTATAACTGAAAATCCATTTTGTTTTAGTTCTTTTATTCTATCTAAAATTCTGTCGTTTTTTAATGTTCCTTCAAATATAAAATTATGTCTATCATCTATTGCTTTTTTCATGATACTTCCAGTCCATGGTCCAGCATCTTGTTCAACAATTTCAACATATTCTGTTGGATATTTTCTAGCAATTTCTATTGCATTTGGATGATATGGTTTGTATTCATCTGTTGTTATTAATATAATACATTTTCCATTTGCTTTAGCCTCATTTTTAGTATATGAAATAACTCCACCTTTTCCACAACCTGGCTGACCTCCAACAATTACTGCTATAGGTTGATCATCTGGGGTTGAATTTCTAAATACTTCTTTTTCTATTTTTTTATATATTTCATTATGTTCTTCTTCTGATAATTTATATTTTTCTTTTATACTTTGTTCCATTCTTGTTTCGTCCTTCCCTATTGTACAAATCCGGTTGGAGAATAATTAAATTTTGGTAATAAAATCTGACATAGCCAAAATTGTAATTATTTTTCAACTTTTTTGCTTATCCTGATATATCTCTCTTAATTCTTTCCCATACACTTCAACTATTTTATTGATCATCTCTACGTTTCCACTATACATTTCTTCTCTTTCGTTTCTTAGTTTTTCTAATTCTTTTTCATATTTTTTATCTTTTTCTACTTTGTTTACACAATCTGCAATTTTATATGCCATTATTTCTATCGCAGTATCTAGGCTTGCATAATCATTCATGATTTCTCCTTTCAAATACCACATATGTTCTGAAATTATTTTTAAATCTATAATCTTATCTTTCAAATCAGGTGTTCCTTCAAAAATTACTACCTTATTACTATCAGTTCTACCTGTTAACAAGTCTGGATTATTTTTACTTGGACCTTCAACTAAAACTTTTTGAACCGTCCCAACATATTTTTGATTATTTTCTGCAATTTGACTTTCAACTAATTCTTTTAATCTGTCAAATCTTGCATGTTTTATTTCTTCCGGAACCTGATTCTCCATTTTATCTCCTGGTGTTCCAACTCTTCTTGAATAGATAAACATATAAACTTGTTCAAAACATACTTTTCTAACAACATCTAATGTGTCTTCAAAATCTTCTTCTGTTTCGCCTGCAAATCCCACAATGATGTCTGTTGATAAAGTCAAATTCGGAATTCTTGCTTTCATTTTTTCTACCAATTTTAGATATTGTTCTTTTGTGTATTTTCTATTCATTATTTTTAACACATTTGTACTTCCAGATTGAAGTGGCAAATGTACTAATTTACATACTTTTTCGCAATCAGCAATTGCATCTATTACATCATCTGTAAAGTCTTTTGGATGTGGTGATACGAAACGAATTCTTTCTATTCCTTCAATTTTATTTATTGCTCTTAACAATGTTGCAAATGAATTTATTCCATTATAGTCTATTCCGTTTTCTTTCCACTTTTCTGCTCTTAAATATGAATTAACATTTTGACCTAATAATGTTATTTCTTTATATCCTTCTTTTGCAAGTTGCTCTACTTCTTCTAAAATATCTTTTGGATGTCTACTTCTTTCTCTTCCACGAACATAAGGAACTATGCAATATGTACAAAAATTGTTACATCCATACATTATAGTTACAGATGCTTTAATATTACTTGTTCTTTTGATTGGAAGTCCTTCATAAACTTCTCCATCTATGTCTATTACATCTTGCATTTTCTTTTTGCTTAGAATCGTATTGTATAAATCTTCAGGGAAATTTTGCAATGTATGTGTTCCAAATATGATGTCTGTATATGAATAACTTTCATGAATTTTATCTGTTACATGTTTTTCTTGCATCATACATCCACCGATTGCAATTATTGTTCCTTTTTGTTCTTTTATTCTTTTTAATTCTCCAAGTTTTCCGAATAACTTATCTTCTGCATTTTCTCTTACACAACACGTGTTAAATAATACCAAGTCCGCTTCTTGGTATTTATCTGTTGGTTTATACCCCATCTCTTCTATCATTCCACAAAGTTTTTCAGAGTCATTTTCATTTAATTGACATCCCATTGTTAAAATATAATATTTTAAGTTTTTTCCTTTATTTTGTTTTGCTACTTCTTTTATATATTTTTTTTGCTTTTCTATTTCTTGTACTGTTTCCATTTTTGCTACCTTCCTTATTTTTTTGTATTCTATCACAAATTTCCAAATAAATAAAGAGATAAAGCACAATTTTTATGCTTTATCTCTTTTTATTTTCTTCTATTCTTAGTTCTTGATTTTGATACATAATTATTTTATTTCTTCTTTCTGTAGTTGTTAAATAATCCCTATATAGATTAAATAATATTGCCTTAGTTTCATCCAACATTTTTTGTTCACAAAATGGTATACTTTCATCTATAAAAAAATTATGTTCTATATTTCTGTTTTCTCTTATTGCTTCTATAACTTCTTTTGGAATTTTATTATAGCTTTCTTCATCCAAATAGTTCAATATTTCATATACTTCTGTAAAAGCTTTCTGATATGTTTTGATCATTATCTTAATCCTTTCTCTTGTTTTTTTATTGCATCACTTAAAACTTTACTAGCTTCATTTGATTTGCCTCGTGCTCTATATGTAGCTTTTCCTAAATCTTCTCCATAAATAGTATATTCACTGTCTTTTTCGTCTCTAGCATTATGTGGAAACTTTTGTTTTATTTCATCATATGAAGTTTTATAAAAACGTTTCATTGTATTATTCCCCATAAATATATTACTTCTATTTACATTGGTTAAATCTGATGTATTGTGTCTCTCTTTTGCATATTGTATCAATGCATACATAAGACTTTCCGATCTCATTAAACCTGCAGGATTATAAATTATATAATCCATTAGTTTCTCGCTTTCTAATAAATCCAATTGCCCTTTAGTTCTCTTGGCATCATATCCCATAATTGCCGGAAATACCTTTATCATTCCATAAGCTATTTCTTCACTAATATCTTCATAGCTTTCTAGTACTTTAATCTTTTCTTCTAAATTTTCTTCACTTCTATTTACTAATGTAGGATATCTAAAAATCATATATCTTATATCTTCATCTGAAAACCATATTTTATTATCATCATTTTTTCCTTGAAAATATTTCATTATACGTTGTATTCCAATTTTAGTTGTCTTCTCTGTAGTTACTACTGTTTTTCTTGGACTTTGTCTTTCTTCTTTTAATCTACACTTTCTAATTTTCATCATTACCTGTTCTTCTTGCTCTTTCGGTGATAATAATAAAAACTCAGCATTAGTAACAACATTAAAGTCAGAAACCTCTCGTCTCATCTTTTGGGCATTATCTCTTTTTTCAAGTGAAGTCCCTATATTGTTTCTTTTTGCTTCTTGATACTTTTCAAATCCTTCGTTATCGTTTTGATACAAATAATATTCTTTAACTACTTTATTTATAGTTTGATGAGATATTGCTGACTCTCTTTCTACCATGTCCAATGTCATTTCACCACAAAGAATTTTAGGAAGATATTTATCTATAATCATTTGCTTAAACTTTTTTTCCTCTAATTTATATTGACCTAATTCAACATTCTCAAATCTCTTTGCACCTAATGTTCTTTTGCCTGTATTGTTTCTTATTGTTTTTTTATATTCTTCTAATTCTTCTGGTTTGTCTTTAAGTAATGTAAAAACAATTCTTTGAATAGTTCCATGGTCCTTAATTATAGTTTCATTTTTATCTAAGCATTCCTGTTTTAACATTTTAAGCATTTCTGATATATTTATTTCTCCTGTTAATATTTTATCTAAATATTTACTTACAAATCCGATATGAAATTGAGTTACTTTTCTTCCCTTAAATACTGGCATTTTTTTATGATTTTCTTCTATATTATTATCTAACATACTTTTCTCCCTCTAAAATAAAATTATTTTTCCTTTTTATCCTCTTAAAAAGGAGCATTTTTATTTGCTCCCTTTTAATTTTCTACTTATTTTTCTGCTCTAACTGAAAATCTTTTACTTCTTTCATTCTTAAGATTGAAATTTCATATGCAACTCTTACTTCTCCTTGTTTTTTATACTCGCGGCTTTGGATTCGTCCATACAGCTGTACTCTGTTTCCAACCTCAAGTCTAGAAGCCCACTGTGCTGTGCGTCCCCATGCAATACATGGGATATAATCAGATTTTCCGTATGGTCTGTTTATTGCAATTAATAAATCTGTAATCTCTCTTCCGAGAGGCGTTGTTCTGTAAACTGGTTCTCTACAGATGTATCCATCAAGAAATAACATGTTGGCTTCTACCAAAGATTCAATTGTTTCCTGATTTTCATCATAAATATTGATTCCTGTTGCAAACAGGAACAACTGCAAATGTCTTTTTCCGTCTTCTCCTTCATAATTATATGAACGGAATTGACCCGCGATTTCTACCCACTTTCCTTCAAGTGAGGCATTCACGTCGTTTACCAGTTTGTATGAAACCATTATTGGGATAAAATCAATTGTCCCACTTAATCTTGTCACTTTTACACGTGTAATGTAAAAGCAGTCCCACATTGTTTCGTGACTAAACTGTAGATTTTTTTCTACTATGCCACAAATATATGCTTTGTTGAACTCCGTAAAGAGTTTTTCGATGGATTCGTTTTCTACTACCTCTAAAAAGTTTTCTGTTGTTGCAACTGCTGTGTTCTTCATGTACATTTTCCTCCTGTTTTCTGTTTTTTAATAAGTAGATTCGATGATAAATAATTTTCTATCATCTTTATATATAAACAACGCATTAATTATACCATATTTTTACAGCACTGTAAAGAGGTTATGTAAATTTTTCAACCTACTTATTGCTTTTTTAAGTTATTCTTTAGTTAAAACACCTCTACTAGACACATCTAGTAAAGGTGTTTCTTAATACCAAGTTTCAATTTTCATTTAAGTCTGAATAATCTTCGATTTCAGACTCAAACATGATAATTTTTTGCAAATCTGAAAGGAATTCCAAAATTTTGACTTGTGCACTTGAATCATATTTTTTTGCAAAATTGTTTACAAAATTAGCAAACTCCATACGTGCAGTCATCGGTGAATCCCCTTGAATTTGAGCTTTTACAGCTATTATGTCATATGACATTCTACTACTTTTCACGGCAGTTGTTGCAATTTCCATAATGTTTTTTTGGCTCTTTTCTGACAATTGCTTAAATCCCATTGCATCCAAAACAAATTTAATTCTTTTTTCAACAGGTTGTGTTTTATCTACCATTGCCAGTTTTTTTTCAAATTCTTTTATTTCTGGCATACATGGCATTTTTACTCTATTTTCATTAACATTTTCAACACGTTCATCCTGTTGTTCCTTTTCCGGAAATGATATTTTTTCTTCTACCTTTTCCTTTTTAGGTCTTCCTCTCTTTTTTTTAGGTTGTTCTGGTTCTTCCTGTTTCTTAGTTTTAGCTATTTTTGACTCAGTTTCTGGTTCTTTAGTTTCTTCTGTTTCTTCATTTTTTTCTTGTTCATTAAAGTTGCCATATTTTAATTCAATAATCTCTGTCTGAGATATTGAATCAATGAGTTTCATTGGAACTTCATCTTTAAAAACTATTTCAATTTTTACAGTACCGTCTTTCAACTCAATACTGTTTTCAGAATCAAAGTCATTAAAAAAAGCTTTGATTATAATTCCAGTATCTTTAGCTTTTAATATTGCCCGTAACTTTTTTTTATCCTTCATTTTTTTCTCCCTTCATCTTGTTATAAAAAGTTTATTGGTACTTGGTATTTCCTTGATTTTAATAAATTAATTACTAAAATCTATTATATTGGATTTTTCCAATGCATTTTATATTATACAACATATTTACATAATTTTCAATAGCTATCTTTTTTATTTTTTTGCCTTAATATCTTATTTTTTTAAATTTCTTGAATAATATATCTTATCAGTACAAATTAAATCTCCATCTTTAATTTCTTCATTGTAATTATCTATAAAGAAATTCTTAACTGTTTTCTCATATTTATCAAATCCCTGCTTTACATAGAAAGGAATGTTATTCTCCGTTGTTCCTACCAACATTCTGTCATATTTCTGTTTATAATTACCGCATAATGATTTTAAAAGTGTTTTTGCATAACCTTTATTTCTATAACTTTCTTTCGTAACTATATTCTTTAATTCTAATGTTTTTCTATCAATGTGCAAAATTACTGCAATAGAAATTAGCTCATCTCCCTTTTTTAAAGCATATACATCAGAATCGTTCAAATACTTGTGTATCATATCTTTTGAAGGATCTGCCTCTAAAAGTAAATCCATATAATCTTCTTTATTTTCTATTTTTTTAACTTGCATTCTAGGTTCTCTCGGTATCTCGTAACCATTGGGAATACTAGGTTTTGTAGTATTGTGGTTATTATATCTCATCTCCTCACTAAATACACATCCACAATATTTCTGCATATACAAACCAAGCTCTCTTGCTTCTGCTTGTCCCTCTCTAAAGCCAGGACGAAAATCTCTATATAGAAATGTCAGATTATATTTCTTAGCCATTTCCTCTCCAATTTTTTTAAGAGCCTCATGATTCTGATATGGACTTATAAGAAGTGTTGTAGAAAAAGTATCATATCCATTCTCCTTTGCATATTTAGCAGTCTGTTCAAGGCGAACTCTGTAACAATACTTAACACATCTATTTTCTAAATCATCTATTACATTTTTACAAAAATCTCTTAAACCGTAATTTTCCTCAAATATAGCATTTATACCGTATAGATTTTGTATATTCTTTTAAAGTATCTCTTCTTACCTTGTATTCCATATATGGATGTATATTAGGATTAAACCAATATACAGTTGGTTCTATTCCTTCTTCTCTTAAGCTTTTTATGCAATAAACACTACATGGTGCACAGCATGTATGTAATAATAGTTTCATTTTCTCCTCCTTTGGGCAATTTTGTACCGGGTACATTTTTGCCCTTTTTGTTGGGACATTTTGTACCCGGTACATTTTTGCCCATTTTCTCTTAGGACATTTTGTACCCGGTACATTTTTGCCCTATTTTTATCCCAGATATGGATATCCCAAATGTTGATAAGCTGATGGCATTACAATTCTGCCTCTTGGTGTTCTAGAAATAAAGCCAATTTGGATTAAATATGGTTCATATACATCTTCAATTGTATCTATTTCTTCTCCAAGTGAAACTGCGATTGTTTCTATTCCAACAGGTCTACCTTGATATTGAGTTATCATAACCTCTAGCATTCTTCTGTCAACTTCATCAAGTCCTATTTCATCTATTTCTAACTGATTCAATGCATGTTTCGCAACTTTTAAATTAATTTCTCCATCACTTAAAACAAGAGCATAATCTCTAACCCTTTTTAATAATCTATTTGCAATTCTTGGAGTACCTCTAGACCTTCTTGCAATTTCCATTGCTGATTCATCATCTATTTTAACACCTAATATTTTTGCTGATCTTTTAACAATCACTTGTAAATCGCTAGGTGCATATAATTCCAATTTATGAATAATCCCAAATCTATCCCTTAAAGGTGTTGTTAGCGAGCCAGCTTTAGTTGTTGCTCCAATCAAAGTAAATTTAGGCAAATCAATCCTAATTGATTTAGCACTTGGACCTGTTCCTATAACAATATCCAATGTAAAATCTTCCAATGCAGGGTATAAGATTTCCTCTACATTTTTACTTAATCTATGAATTTCATCTATAAATAAAACATCATTTTCTGATAAGGTCGTCAATATTGCAGCCAAATCTCCAGGTTTTTCTATTGCAGGACCTGATGTAATTTTTATGTTTGACTTCATTTCATTAGCAACTATATTTGCAATTGTAGTTTTTCCAAGTCCAGGCGGTCCATAAAATAAGCAATGATCAAGTGCTTCCCCTCTTTTTTTGGCCGCTTCTATATATATTTTCATATTCTCTTTAACTTTTGTTTGACCAATATATTCATCTAATGTTTGTGGTCTTAATGAAGTTTCCATTTTTTCTTCTTGTCTATCTTCTAATTCTGGTCTTACTAAAGATATATTATCTACATTTTCTTGTGGTAATTCCTTTTCCATTTATAGTCTGTTTCCTTTCCATTACAATACATTTCAATAATGTTTTTCATTTTATAACACATTAAAATTATATCAAAGGAGTTCTATTTTTGCAATGTTTTTATATATTTAGTTGAGGGCAAAAATGTACCGGGTACAAAATGTCCCAGCCAAAAAGGAAAAAATGTACCCGGTACAAAATGTCCCAAAAGAAAGGATCTATTCTATTGAAATTATTAAAGGTATTCATATTAAATACTATAATTCTATTAGTTAGTACTGTATTATTGCAAATTATACAAATGTTTTTCAGTATCTATATTGCAAATACAATTGGAGAAGAAGCAGTTGGGGTATTTTCACTTGTAATGTCTGTGTACATGTTTGGCATAACTCTTGCATCAGCAGGTATAAATATATCTGCAACACGAGTAGTGTCTGAAGAACTTGCATGTCAAAATGAAATTGGTGCCAAAAAAGCTGCTAAAAGATGTATCTTTTTTAGTCTTATTTTTGGTGTTTGTGCAAGTTCAATCTTTTTTATCTCTGCTGATTTTATAACAATTCACTGTTTGCACAATCATATCAGTAAAAATGTGATATATTTAATATGTATAGCGCTTCCTTTCATTTCCATGTCATCAGCTATAAACGGTTATTTTACAGCTGTTAGACGTGTTTATAAAAATGCCTTTGCAAAGTTTTTTGAAGAATTTGTAAAAATTGCATGCACTTTTCTCTTCCTAAAGTCTTTTACGCCTGATGGAATTGACTATACATGCTATTCATTAATTTTGGCTGATGTAATTTCAGAAATTACTTCATTTCTACATTTATATATTTTATATATCAGAGATAAACGTGGTTCACTTATTGAATCAAGGTACAAAGATTTAGATAGCTATAATAGACGTATTTTACGTATAACAATTCCTGTTGCATTAACATCCTACTTACGTTCTGGATTATCAACAATAAAGCAACTAATTATTCCATCAAGCCTACAAAAGAGTGGAATGAACTCATCAAATTCCCTTATCTCATATGGCATTGTTAACGGAATGACATTACCTATTATAATGTTTCCAGTAAGTCTTATTGCAAGTTTTAGTAGTTTACTTATTCCTGAATTTTCAAGATATTATACTCAAGAAAAATATAAAAAAATTAAAAGTGTTTCATCAATTATCTTGATTTGCACTTTTATTTTTTCAGTAATTGTAGCAATATTTATTTTTGTTTTTTCAGATAACTTAAGCTGTCTTATTTATCACAAGTCTGAAATTGCAAAATATTTACGTATTCTTTCGCCTTTAATTATCTTTATGTATTTAGATATTATTATTGATAGTATCCTTAAAGGTTTGGATGCACAAGTTGATGTTATGATTATTAATGTTTTTGACTGCCTTATCAGTATTGCTTTTATCTACTTTTTAGTTCCTATCCTAGGTTTCAGTGGATATATTATTTCTATTTTTATTAGTGAAATTATTGATTTTAGCTTGAGTGGATATAAGCTTTTAAAAATACTAAGAAATATGTAAAAACAGGCAAAAATGTATCCGGGACATTTTGTACCGGGTACATTTTTGCCAATTTTAATACAACTCTATCAAAGCATGTAATACACTTTGATCATTATTTTTAACAATTACAATATGTTTCCCATTAACATAGCTGTATTTACACTTAACAACTTCTCCAACTTTTATTTCTCTTTTATATGTAATTCTAACATTATTTAGCTGTCCTTGCTTATAAACATCATCCGGTAAAGCTTCATTTGCCAAATCCATATAATTTAAGTTATGCATATGATTATTCACATCAATATCTGATTTTCTCACAACATATTCTGTTTCATACTGATAGTTTTCAGGTTCTTTTATCTTCGGAAAATCTTTCTTTTTATCGCTTTCCTCAAATGCAGACTTGTCTAATTCAGGTTTATATTTTTCTAACAATTCAGGTTCTATCATCACAATTCTCTCATTTTGTGTATCAACTAAAACCCATTTTGATGTTGCAAGAACTATCACATTTCCCTGTTCGTCATATATTTTAAAATCACGGTATGCATAGCATTTAACAGAGTCTTTAGACCAAGTTGTAACTTTAATTTTTTCGTCATAATTCGGTCTTCTTATTACTTGCATTTTCCACTCTAAAAGTAACCATGTTAAATGAGTTTTTGGTATATCTAATATTCCATATCCTGCAATATTAGAATGTTTTCCCCCTATATCCTCTAAATAACTTAATATTGCTTTATTTGTTACTTTATTGTTTTTATCTATTTCTGATAATTTTACTGTATATTCATTTTCTACAATCATTTATGTCCCTCCATTGAAAATTTGGGCAATTTTATACCGGGTACATTTTTTCCTTTTTATCATTTGGGCAATTTTGTACCCGGTACATTCTTTCCCTTTTAGTATCCAGGTTTTTCTAATAATTTAAACATATTCTTTTTATATTTTTCAACACCTGGTTGATTGAATGGATTTACTCCAAGAATCATACCAGACATAGCACATGCTTTCTCAAAGAAATAAATCAAATGTCCAACAGTCTCTTCTGTTAATTCAGGCAGTTCTATTACTATATTAGGTACATCACCTGAAACATGTGCATCAACCGTTCCTTCCATAGCTTTTTTATTTACATAGTCTAAACCTTTTCCTGCTAAATAATTTAATCCATCTAAATTGTCTTCTTCTTCTTTAATTGTAATATCTGATTTTGATTTTTCTATTCTTATTACTGTTTCAAATAAATTTCTTCTTCCCTCTTGTATGTATTGCCCCATTGAGTGTAAATCCGTAGTAAAATCAACACCTGCAGGGAATATTCCAAGTTGGTCTTTTCCTTCACTCTCTCCAAATAATTGTTTCCACCATTCTGTAAAATAATGCATTTTAGGCTCGTAATTTACTAATATTTCTGTGTTTTTATATATTTTGTATAAAATATTTCTAATAACTGCATATTGATAACATATATTGTATTTTAAATTTGAATCTTCATATTTTGTTTGAGCAGTTTTTGCACCTTCCATTAATTTGTCTATATCTATTCCAGCTACTGCAATCGGTAATAGTCCAACTGCTGTTAAAACTGAATATCTTCCTCCTACATTGTCTGGAATTACAAACGTTTCATATCCTTCTGAATTCGCAAGTGTTTTTAATGCTCCTTTTTCTTTATCTGTTGTAACATAAATTCTGCTTCTTGCTTCTTCTATTCCATATCTATTTTCTAACATTTCTCTAAAAATTCTAAAAGCAATCGCAGGCTCTGTTGTTGTTCCTGATTTTGATATTACATTTACTGAAAAATCCTTTGTTCCAAGGACTTCAATTAAATCATTTATATAGTTTGGACTTAAATTGTTTCCTACATATAATATTTGTGGATGTTTTCTTTTTTCTTCTGGCAACATGTTGTCAAATGTGTTTGTTAAACTTTCTATTACTGCTCTTGCACCTAGATATGAACCTCCAATTCCAATGACTACAAGCACTTCTGAATCTTCTTGTATTCTTTTTGCTGATGACTTTATCCTTTCGAATTCTTCTTTATCATACTTTGTTGGTAATTCAAGCCATCCAACAAAATCCTTCTCATCATTTGCTCTTTTATGTAGTTCTTCATGAATTTGCTCTACTTTTTCTTTGTATTTCATAATCGCTTTTGGATCTACTCCTGTGTTTTCTAAATTAAGTTTTAAATTTAACATACTTTTCACTTTCCCTTGTATAATATTTAGGCTTTTAATGGCTAAACCTATAAACCTCTATTTTTTAATACATCATTTTCAAAAGTTTCAAATCTTCTAATTTACGTAATTTCCTTTAATTCATCAATAATAACTTTATAATCAGAAGCCATCAAAATTGCTGTTCCTGCTACTAAAATATTAGCTCCTGCATCTTTTACTCTTTGAGCTGTTTTTAAATTAATTCCTCCATCTACTTCAATATCTATTTCTAAATTTTTTCGTTCTATATATGATTTCAATTCTGATATTTTTGCTAGCATATCTGTTATTAATGTCTGTCCTCCTTTGCCTGGTTCAACAGTCATTACTAAACACATATGGATATATGGCAAGTATTCATAAACTTCTTCAATTGGTGTCTCTGGTTTTATCGCAATTCCAACTCTTGATCCTTTTTCTTTTATTAAATTGACATTTTTCATAATTTCTTCTTTATTTTTACATGCCTCTATGTGAAATGTAATTATATTAGGCTCAACTGCCGAAAAAACTTCAATTCCTGTTTCTACATCTTCTACCATTAAATGGATATCCATTGGTAAATTAGAAATTCTTCTAATATAACTACTGTATTCTAACATATTTTGATATGTGTCTTTTTCTACAAATTTGCCATCCATAACATCTATGTGAAAATAATCAGTTTTTGATTTTTCTAATGCAAAAAATGTTTCTGCCTCTTTACCTTTTTCCACTGTTAGGATTGATGTTGATACTTCTATCATCTCTCACTCCTCCTTTTCCAACTATATTTTACTATTACTTTTATTAAATATCAAGCTTTTAATTTTATTTTTATTCTCTATTGACATATACTCTATTGGGCTGTATACTAATATTGTATTTTTTTCAATATTTTTTTCAATATTTTTAATTTCTTATTGTACTTAACTATTCCCAAAGGAGGTGATAATAATGGATATATCTGAAAAGCTTGATTTGCTTATTGAAAAAATTGATGAGCATTTTAAACAAATTGATGCACGTCTTGATAAAATCGAAGAGCGTCTTGATAATGTTGAAACTCGCCTTGATAAAATCGAAGAGCGTCTTGATAATGTTGAAACTCGCCTTGATAAAATTGAAGAACGTCTTGATAACGTTGAAGCTCGCCTTGATAAAATTGAAGAACGTCTTGACAATGTTGAAACTCACCTTGATATTTTAGAAGCACGTTTTGATAACTTAGAAGCACGCTTTGACAATCTAGAAACTCGTTTTGATAAATTTGAAGAGCAAAACACGATAGGACATAAAGAACTACATAATCGTATAACAAGATTAGAAGCCGAAAACTTAGAACAGCACGAAAAAATAATGGAAATGTTAAATTCTATAAATTCAACAGTAATACGTTTAGAAACAGATTTTTCAGACAAAATCTCAGCACTATTTGATGCTAGAGCAGACTTTTTGAATCATAAAAAAACATATGGTCATGAATTAGAAAATATCAAAAAAGTAGTAAAGAATAATACATTCAGAATCACATCTTTAGAACGTAAACTAGAGCAAAACTAATTTCTTTATATCCAAAAACCCTATACATTGTTTCACATCCTTGTATAGGGTTCAATTATTAAAAGTTTCTACATTCATTTATCTACTTGTATTTAATTATTTATATTAAAATCTTTTTAATCATCTTAAATACTTGTATTATTATGAAGTACTTACTTTATCACTTTAGATTAATTTACCACTTGTGTTTCTCTTTATCTTTAAGTTCTTCATAAATCTTACAAAATCTCTCATATCTTTCTTGCATAATTTCACCAGTTTGCATCGCTTTTTTAACTCCACAATTTTCTTCTTTAATATGTGTACATCCGTACAAACTCACAATCCAAAATCTTGTTTTTAAACTCTCTAAAATATTTATCCAAATCTTTACTCTCAATCTCGTCTAATTCAAAACTAGAAAAACCTGGAGTATCCGCAATATATGTATTTTCTGTCAATTCATACAATTTTGTATCTGTTGTTGTATTTTTACCTTTTTTATTTTTCTTACTAATCTCACCTTCTTGAGTTTTACTTACACCAAAAAGTGCATTTATAATACTTGACTTTCCGACACCAGAATTACCAGAAAAAACACTTATTTTGTTCAATAACAATAGCTTAAGCTCCTCAATTCCTTGTCCCTGTTTTGCACTTGTAACAATAGTTTTATATCCAACATTTGTATACAATTTTTGTATATCTTTATATGTATCTTGCAAATCTATTTTATTAATTATAATTATCGGCTCTATTCCTAGCATTTCCGCATATGCTAGTTGTTTATCTAACATTAACAAATCAGGCTTTGGATTTTTAGTTGATATAATAAAAACAATTTGATCTATATTTGCCATTTTAGGTCTTTTAATTTCATTTTTTCTTTCTTCTACTTTTTCTATAATAGCTGTGTTCATTATTGAATCAGTTATTTGCATTTCAACAATATCTCCTACAAGTGGAGTGATATCTTCATTTTTGAATCTTCCTCTTGCATGTGCTTCATATGTGCCTTCATCTGTTTTAATTTTGTACGTATTTGATATATTACCAATTATTCTTCCTATCATATTTCTCCTTACTTTTACCAGAGGAAATCTTTACCAAAGGGGACACCCATAAGTGGTTAAAATCTTTACCAGTAGGGACACTCATTAATGGTAAAACGTGTACTAAAATTTTAATTTAACTAATATATATTTAACTATATTTATTAATTATCTATTTTTAATATTAAGTTTTACCATTAATGAGTGTCCCTACTGGTAAAGATTTTAACCACTTATGGGTGTCCCCTCTGGTAAAGATTTTAACCACTTATGAGTGTCCCCTTTGGTAAATTAAAAATGTTTACCTTTTTTTCTTGAGACATTCTTATTATTAAAATCATCATTTAAATAATCCATTTGATAATTCTTGCTTCTAGCAATATCTTCAATATAATTTGTTTCATCAAATTCTCCTGTTTTATTTTCTTTATATGAACTATCTAAATTGTCTGTTTCTTCTGTATGTCCCATATTTTCAAACTCTGAATTCATTTGCATTTCAGCTGTTTCAGAAAGTACTTGATGTTCAGCAAGTGCTTTGTCTAACTCTTCTCCTCCTGGAAATTCTAAATCTTCTTCTTCATTTTTTTCTTTTGCAATTTTAATTTTTAGAATTACTGCAATTACTACTAATATTATTAAAACTGCTATAATTATTATTTTTATTATTTCTTCTCTTCCCCATGTTGATGGTTTTAACCAGCTCATTTTTTCTTTTTCTGATAGATTTTTATTAACAATTATTTGATATGTTGCTGTTTTGTCTTCTTTTTCATTTCTCACCAAAATTGTTATTGTATTTTCACCTAATGCTAGTTCTTCATTTCCCAATATTTCAACAGTTGTATCATCATCTGTTGCTATTGCGTTTATATCTAATGAACTTAAGTCTTCTGTTAAATCTACTTTATATTCATATGTTCCTGTTTCAAAACTTGGATTTAACGTTAATCCTTCTACCTCTAATGAAGATAATCCAAATTCATCTTTTTTTGAGTTACTTGTTGTGGTTGCTGATGCCTCAGTTTCCCCCCTTGTTACTTCTATTGTGTATGTCTGTGTTGTTCCATTTTCCGCTGTAACTTGCACAACAAGATTATTTTTTCCAGTTTTTAATTGAGTTTTTCCGGTTCCTACAACTTTTGCCTTGCTACTTGTTGCTTCTGCATAAATTTCTATTTCTTCTACATCTTTTGGTACTTTAACAGTATATTGTGTTTTATCTTTTTTGAATCCTGAAAAGTCATATTTTTCTGGTTTTATTCCTAAACTTTTTAAACTTGCATCTGAATCACCTTGTGTTTGTGTCTCTGTCTCATCAGCTTTTTTTCTCTTTATCGTAAGTGCATATGTTTTTGTATTTCCTGCCTCCGCAGTTACTGTTATTGTAACTTTTTTACTTTCTCCTTCATTTAAAGACACATCACCTGTTCCTGTAACTTTTGCTTTTGAGTCCAATGGCGTTGCATATACATTTACTTTTGAAACATTACTTGGGATTTCTACACTATAATCTGTTGTGTCTTTTTTGAATCCACTAAAATCATTTGGTTTTATTCCTAGATTTTTTAGTCTTGCTTCATTTGATTTTGATGCTGTCGTATTTTCTCCTGTTGTACCATTCCTCTGATCATTACTATTAGACGAATTTGTTGCACTTTTTATATTTACCGATACTGAACCTGATTTTTTTTCATCATTTGCAGTATCACTATCAGCTATAGTTCCAGATACATTTATCTTTACTGTTCCTGAACTTCCTGCTGTACAATTTACAGTTAAACTATTATTTCCAATCCATTCATAAGTTTTATCTACTTTCCCATTTTCCGCAGATATATTTACATATCCTTCTCCTCCACTTACTTTTATGGTAACTGTAAAAGTTTCTCCAGGATTAACTTCACTCTTATTCGATGTAACAGACATCGAAACTGTAGCCAAAGACACATTATTGCAAATATTTATTGTAAATATAAATATTAACATTAGTATAATATTTTTAACAGTATTTTTCACTTTTTCCTCCTATTATAGTTCAATTTTATTTTTATTCATTATATAATTTTTTATATTCATGTAGTCTGATGGTGTTATATTTCCATCTTTATTAACATCTGCACTGTTTAGAGCTGCTCCATCTATTTTACTTTTATTCATTATATGATTTTTAACACGCATATAATCAGATGGTGTTACTTCTCCATCTCCATTAACATCTCCCAACACAGAAATTGTATATGTATCATTAACTTTATAGCCTGTTGCAAGTTTACCATTTACTGATTCACCAGATGAATTTTTCACAGTGACATTATCTCCCATAAGAGACCTCAAATCATCAACTGTTGCATTAGGAACAGCAGTTATTGTATTTTTTGAATTATCAACTTTAACCTTATCATTTTTAGTCACATCACTGTTATCTGGCTCACTAGGATTTTCTTGACTTACAGGAACCAAATACATTTTATAACCAGCTTCCCCCTCTTTTGTTTCTCTAGCAGCATATCCTTTAGTACCATCAGCCTTCATTACATAATCCCAATAAGTGCCATCTATTTTTTCTGTTGCCTTATTCAATCTAGTAATTATTTCATCTTTATAAACACTAGCAATTTTTTCACCAGAAGTACCTGGCTTATCTCTCAAATATAAAGAATTCGTAACATTAACTCTTACCAAATCAGTTGTTGTTGGAATATTAGATGAACTTGTTGAGGGTCTCGTAGCTGCAGTTGTAGGCATATTTTTATAAACAGGTATTATAAAAGTATAACCAGCGTCAACTGAACCAACACCTTCAAAAGTCTTTCTCAAAGTTTGCCCCTCATTTTGTGCGGCTAAAATATTTTGCATATATTGATGCCAATACAACTTACCATCTGAATTTTCAACATCAAATTTTTGAAAATACATTGTATTTTGACCTTTTGCAATATAATCCTTAGCAACTATTTCAGTTCCTCCAGCAATTGACTTTTCCATTGTATTCCAGCCATGTGATTGAGCAGATTTTAGGCCATTTAAAATAACATTATCTTTTCCGTTTCCACTCGCACCAATGTTAAAGACATTATAATATCCAATATATTGGCCATTATAACCATTTCCACTAGACAAAGTAGAACCACTTTTTCCTTGTTCTTGCAAAATTCTTGCAACTATGTAATATGGATTCAAATTATATTTTTTAGCTGAATCTATAATAGTATTTATATAAGAATCATTATTCAAAAAAGTTCCAGCAACCATTGCCTTTACTGTTTGAGTATTGCATTCTGCATATGATAATTGCATAAATTGAAATACGTCTGAATAATTTATTGAATTTCTTGGATCCATCATATACGCAATTGCTGCCTCTGATGCACAATGCATATTTCCATTATCATATTTTGTTTCACCACAAACTTTACAAATCCATTCTCCATCATATTTGCTATTGTTTGCTGTAACTAAATTTCTGGGTGAACTTTTATGCCCTACATATTCATTTGCAATTGCCTCATTCCATTCAATATCTGTATATAAAATTTTAAAATTCCAATTAGGATGCTGATTTTTCAATGTTTGTAACATTTCTTTTATCTGAGGATACTGATTTGAATCAATTGAATTAATATCTGTAGATACTGTTTGATTTACTGCAAATGCAGAAAAATTTTCATTTTCAAAAATTATATTTATAACCATATATGATATTATCAATATAAGAATAACTAATAACTTTTTTATAAATTTTTTCATTTCTTACACCTCTTTTGTTTATCTCGTCATATATTTCGGTTCTTATGTTTTTAGGATTTTTATCCTATTTCTTCGCTATAAGTATATCATTATTCTCCTTTTTTAGTCAACATTAGACAATGATTTTTTTATTACATTTGTGTTACAAATGCATTTATGCTATAATATATGTAAATTTAGATTTGGGACAAAATGTACCGGGTACAAAATTGCCCAAAATTAAGATTGGAGTTAATTATGATAGAATTATTATCACCTGCAGGTGATTTTGAATGTTTAAAAGCTGCTGTACAAAACGGTGCTGATGCAGTTTATTTTGGAGCAAGCTCATTTAGCGCAAGAGCATTTGCTGCTAATTTTGATGATGATATTTTAGAAAAAGCAATTACATACGCAAAACTTAGAGGAGTAAAAACAAATTTAGCATTAAACACTTTGATTAAAATTGACGAAATGAATGAAGCTATAGAAATAGCTCAAAAAGCTTATTCTTATGGTATTGATGCAATAATTGTTCAAGATTTAGGATTAGCTCGTTATTTGATTAAACATTTTCCAGATTTAGCTATACATGCAAGTACTCAGCTATCTGTTCACAATTTAGATGGTGTCCTTAAATTGCAAGAAATGGGATTTTCTCGTGTTGTACTTTCTCGCGAACTTTCATTACAAGAAATCGAACATATTTGTAAAAATTCTAATGTTGAAATTGAAGTTTTCGTTCATGGTGCACTTTGCATTTCTTATTCAGGACAATGCCTATTTTCTAGTATGATTGGTGGTCGTTCTGGTAATCGTGGACAATGTGCACAACCTTGCCGACTTCCTTATGAATTAATTAGTTCAGATACTGATATAACATCTTCAAAGTTAAAAAAACAAAACGACTCTTCATTCCATACAATTGATAAAGGTTATTTATTAAGTCCTAGAGATTTATGTGGATTAGATTATCTACCTGAACTAATAAAAGCTGGAGTTTCTTGCTTAAAAATTGAAGGCCGAATGAAAACTCCTGAATACGTCGCAACAGTAACTAGAATTTATAGAAAATATTTAGATATGGCATTAAATTCAAAATTTGATAAGCAAATTGATATTTCTACTGACAAACATGATTTGCTACAAGTATTTAATCGTGGTGGATTTTCTAATGGACATCTATCTTCTTCACCTAACAAAGATTTGATTTTCAAAGAAAAGTCAAACAATATGGGAATATTTCTTGGAAGAGTTTCTAATTTTAATCCTAATAAAGGACATATTACTTTTACAACAGCTGATACTCTTGCTGTTGGTGACAAAATTGGAATTGAAAATAAAAAACATGAAACTTCTTTATATACAATTTCTGAATTAATGATTAATAATAAAAATGTTCCAAAAGTTTCATCAGGTAATACTGTAAAAATCGGCAGAATGAAAGGTGATATTTCGGTAGGATATAAAATTTACAAAATATCTGACAAACAATTAACATCCTCTGCGCTTGAAACAATAAATAAGGAAAATCGAAAAGCCAGCCTAAGTTGTAAATTAACTGTAAAAAAAGATTTGCCTATTGAATTAACAGTATTTGATAACTATGGAATCACTGTCAATGTTACCTCAAACGTTATACCTGAGCCTGCACTTAATTCACCTATTTCAAAAGATAGATTAATTGCGCAAATTTCTAAGACAAATAATACTCCTTTTAAATTTGATAATATTGAAATTGATTTAGATGATGGATTATTTATTCAAGGAATTAGTTGTATAAATGAACTTAGAAGAAATGCACTTTCTCAATATGAACAAAAGCTTATTAGCTCATTTAGAAAAAGCATCGATAACGTTAATTTTAAATATAACCATTTATGTATTAATCATTCTACCTTTAAAACAAAAAAAGTTAGTGTTTTATTTAATTTGCTTAATAAAAATTTTGATTACACTAGGTTGCAAAATGTTGACAATATCTATATTCCTTTTAAATTTTTTGTTTTAAATGACTTTTCATCTATCATACAAAAAATTAGTGAAAAGTTTAATACATATATTTATATGCCAACAATAATTAGAAATAACTATACAAAATTAATAAGTAACAACTTACCTAACATATTAAAAACCTACAACATAAAAGGATTTGTTCTTTCTAATATTGGAAATTTTGAATTATTAAAACAATACCAAAGTAAATATGATTTTATCTGTAATTATACTTTTAATGTTTTTAATAGTTTAACAATTAATGAATTGACCTGTGATACAGTAACCTTATCGCCCGAATTAAATGATACTGATTTATCTAATATTTTATCTTTTGACCAGGATACTAATTCAATATCAAAGAAAGAATTAATTGTTTATGGTAGAATACCTTTGATGAATTCAAATTATTGCTTACTTGGTAAAACCAATAAATGTTATCCTTCTTGTACTCATCAATGTAATTCTTCTAATAAGTTTTATTTGAAGGATAGACTTGGATTTTTATTTAGAATTATTCCTGATAATGTTGAAACTGTAACTACTATTTATAATAATCGATTTACTTCTATACCATATAAAAATATTAATGTTGATTCTGTTAGATTTGATATTTTAGATGAAACAATAGAAGAAATAAATTCGATTATTAATAAACTAAGTTAATAAATACAAAAAAAGAGACAGGTAAATTTTTATATTTTATAACATATTAACTTTACTAATAATAAATAAAATATGTACCTGTTTCTTCTTTATTTCAAATATATTTTTTCTAATTCATCCACATTTCCATGAGTTATAAACTCATCAGGATAAGCATAAGCTTTAAGATTTATATCTTTCAAATTATTATCAACAATCAATTCCTTTACAACTGTAGCCAAACCATTTATTTTAGTTCCATCCTCTATTGTAATGACATTTTTTGTTTTTTCAAGACTATTTAAAATAGTAACATCATCAAAAGGCTTTAAAAATCTTGCATTTATAACTTCAGCATTTATTCCAGAATCTTTTTTCAAATTTTCAGCCATCTTTACAGCTCTTGCAACCATTTTTCCTATAGCTACTATTGTAACAAACTTTCCATTTTTTTCTTTCAAATTCACAAATTCTTTTTCTTCTAAGCATCTCAAAATCTCAGATTTTCCAAGTTCTATTTTTTTATGTTTTTCAAATTTAATCTCTGTATCTTCCCCACCTCTTGGATATCTAATAACAACAGGCTTTTTTAACTTTACTGCAAATTCAAGCATATCGTCTAATTCTTTAAAATCCTTTGGAGCCATGATCACTAAATTAGGTATCAATCTAAAAAATGCCATATCCAAAGTTCCTTGATGAGTTTCTCCATCTGCACCTACAACACCAGCTCTGTCCACACACATAATCACTGGCAAATTTTGCATTGCCACATCATGAATCACCTGATCATAAGCTCTTTGATAAAAAGATGAATATATTGGAACAATTGGTATCATTCCCTCTTTTGCCATTCCAGCAGCCATTGTAATAGCATGTTGTTCTGCAATTCCGACATCAAAAAATCTATATGGAAATTCCTTTGCAAATTTGCTTAATCCTGTTCCTGCTTTCATTGAAGCAGTTATTGCCACAATCTTATCATTTGTTTTAGCTAACTCGACAATTTTATCACCAAAAACTTTTGAATAATCCTTGCCTTTTTTCTTTTTAGGTTCGCCTGTTAATATATCAAACGGAGATGTTGCATGGAACTTATCTGGATTTTTCTCAGCAAATTCATATCCTTTACCTTTTTTAGTCAAAACATGTATTAACACAGGTCCTTTTACCTGTTTGCTCATTGTTAATATGCTTTCAAGCTTTTCAATATTATGACCATCAACTGGTCCTAAATATGTAAAACCGATATCTTCAAAAAACATCTTATGTATTACAAGTTGTTTAATTGCTCTTTTTATTCTTTGAATAGCTTTTACAGTCGTTTTTCCTACTATTGGAATTGAACTAATTTGTTTTTTTAGCAAATTGTTAGTTCTCGTATATAACTTCTTAACTCTTAATTTTCCCAAAAAATTATTTAGTCCTCCAACATTTGGAGAAATACTCATTTTATTATCATTTAATATAACTGTCATTTTGCATTTACTATATCCAACATCATTTAATGCCTCAAGAGCCATACCTCCAGTTAAAGCTCCATCTCCAATAACAGCAATAACATTATTATCTTTACCTTTTAAATCTCTTGCTCTTGCCATCCCCAAAGCAGCCGATATTGATGTACTACTATGACCAGTATTAAAGCAATCAGTTTCACTTTCTTTTGTTTTAGGAAATCCTGCAATACCATTTAACTTTCTTATATTTTTTAACTCTTCTCTTCTGCCGGTTATAATTTTATGCACATAACTTTGGTGTCCTACATCCCAAACGATCTTATCTTTAGGTACATTAAATATAGAATGTAAGGCAATTGTAAGTTCTACAACTCCTAAATTCGAAGCTAGATGTCCTCCATTCTTTGATACAATCTCTATTATATATTTTCTAATTTCTTCTGCTAATTCCTGTTTTTGATTTATTGTTAATTTTTTTATATCCTCTGGTGAATTTATTTGTTCTATCATTATGCTCTCCTACTTTCTCAATATGCACATATTTTATCATAGTTATAATGAAAAAGAAAGACCGAGTACAAAATTTGCTTGTAAATTTTGTACTCGGTACATTTTTTCTATTTTAAATATATAGCTGGATCTAAGTATTCTCCGTCTTTAATAAGTTCAAAATGAAGATGGCATTCCATGCTACTTTCAAAAGAAGCTGTATTTCCAGCTGTTCCTATAGTTTGTCCCTGTGCAACTTCTTCGCCTACAACAACAAATTCAGCCGTTAATAAATTAGCATAAACTGTTTCATACCCATCATCATGTTCAATTATTACTGTTAATCCATATCTAGGATCATTAACTATTGACTTAACAATTCCATCTGCAGATGCTTTTATTACACTTGTTTTATCTGCTTTTATATCAATTGCTGTATGTGTTATCCATTCTTTTAGAGTTTCAGAATAAATTAAATTATCTTTAGCATATTCGCAAATGATATCACCTTCTGTTGGTTTAACAAAAGTTATTTCTTTTTTTGTTTCTACCACATTATTTTGCACATTAGCATTAGAATTATTATTTTCACTCTTTGTATCAGGCTCATCTACTTGATTTACACCGTTTTTAATACTATTACTTGGTTTTTCTGCATTTGTAGTTTTCACACTACTTGTTGTATTTTTATTTTTTTCTGAATTATTTGCATCATTTGTTAAGTTTGTATTGCTAGTATTATTTGATGCCGTTTGATTTGAAATATTTTCCTCATTTTTTATTTCTTCTTTTTTCTCTTGTTCTTGTACTGATTTTCCTATTTCAGTACTTACACTTTCTGCATTTTCCCCTGTTTGACTTTCTTGAACTACTTGTCCTGATTCTTTTCCTAATTTTGATGTAGTTCTACTTAGCATAAACATAATGATTCCTAAAGCTATTGCTAATACAAAAAATATAGCTGTTCCCACATATATAAACAAATTGTCTTTTTCAAAAAATCTTTTTCCTCTTTTCATAAACTCCTCCTTGATTACTTTATTAATACAAGTATTTACTTTTTTTCAAAGATTATTCATTTAAAGAGAATTTAACTCAACTATTTCCACATTTGTATAAAAATGTTTAATAATTTCTTCAAAAGTTGAACCTGATTTTGCTAAAGCATCTGTTCCAGTTTGGCTCATTCCAACTCCGTGCCCATATCCAGTTACTGAAAATGTAACATTGTCTCCATCTATAGAAAATGTGAAATTTGTTGATTTTAACCCTAATATTGTTCTTGCTTCTGTGCCAGCAATTTCTTTATTTCCAAATTTGATTGTTTTAACTCTTCCACTTGTTGTAAGTTCTTTTATTTGAATACAATCTAATTGAGAAAAATCTATTTCACAATCTGGATATTTTTCTTTTATTTTGTTTAATAGGTCTTGTTTTGAAAGTTGAACCTGTGAACTATATTGTGTATACCCATCTTCACCTGATGTTTCTACTGATTTTAAATATGGATAGTCAATTCCGCCCCATATATTTACTGAACTTTCTGTTACTCCTCCACTGTTTGAATGGAAAAATGCATTTATTGGCTCACCATTATATGTGATGACCTTTCCACTTGTTGAGTTTACCGCTTCTGTAATTTTGTTCCAATTGCTTTCAGCTTCTTCTGCATTCCACTTTGCGAGCCTATCTTCTTTGCTTATCCAAGCTTGACAACAAGCATAGTTATCACATATGTCTGCTCCAGTATGTTTATTGGAATTATGACTAATCTGATAAATCGTATATGTTCTAGCCACTACTGCTTGAGCTTTTAATGCTTCACTTTCAAAGCTTGCAGGCATTTCACTTGATACTACTCCATATAAATACTCATCCAAATCCATTTCTTCTATTTGACCTGTTGTAGAATGTAATAATTTTATTGTTCTAGAATTATTATCTTTTTGACTTTGTTGATTTTCTTCTGCATTTGTAGTTGTTGACTCTACTACATTATTCTCTTGAGTTTCTTCTTGGTTATTTGAACTATTTGCAGTTCCAACAACTTCTTGTGCTTTACTTTGAGTTACTGTACAAATTGCAGGTGCTATAAAAAAAATTATAGCAAATCCTAAAAAATATATAAAAAATTTTTTCATTCTGCCTCCCTATTTTTTCAAACTCGTATATAATATTTATAAATTAACCTATTAGCTTTCTTTTCATTTTTTCTAGTACCTTTCGTTCAATTCTAGAAACTTGAACCTGTGTAATACCTAAAATTTTTGAAACCTGCATTTGCGTTTTTTGTTTATAATATCTAAGCATTATAATTTCCTTTTCTTTGTCCTCTAACTCACCTATTAATTTTTTTATAGTGATCCTATTTGTTATTTCTGTCTGCTCATCTTTTCCAGTAGAAATTTGTTCCAAAATACTAACTGTTTTATCTGTTTTAGTATCTTTATATTTTGCACTTTCAATAGAATCAACTGGTCTTGTTGAATCCATTGCCATTGTAATTTCCTCTTTTGAAATTTTAAGCTCTTTTGAAATCTCTTCCAATGTGATATCTCTTCCATATTTATTAAAATATTCTTTTTGCAATTCTAATATTTTTACATTTAATTCTTTAATACTTCTACTTACTTTAATTGGTCCATCATCTCTTATATATCTTTTTATTTCTCCTAAAATGTATGGTACTGCATATGTTGAAAGACGAACTTCAAAACTTGTGTCAAATCTTTGTATTGCCTTAATAAAGCCTATACTTCCAATTTGATATAAATCTTCTATATCATATCCTCTTCCACTAAATCGTCGAACAATGCTCCAAATTAATCCATTATTGTCTTCTATTAATTTTGTCATATCTTCTTTACTACCATTTTGGGCTCTTTCGATGATTTTCATATCATTCTCATACACTATTCATCTCCCCTTATTGTAGCTTCTTCTCTTGTTTCAGTGTTTTTATCAATTGTACTAAATGCAAACTCTTCTTTTTTACTAGAACTTTTTATTGTTTTTCTCATAGTAACTTTTGTCCCTAATCCTAATACTGATTCCACTTGAACATCATCCATAAAGCTTTCCATTATTGTAAATCCCATTCCAGACCTTTCTAAATTCGCTTTTGTTGTATATAATGGTTGCTTGGCTATTTCTACATTTTCAATTCCTTTTCCTGAATCTGATATTTCTATAAATATTTCATTTTCTCTAATTTTACAAACAAGTTTTACAATTCCTAAACATTCTTCATATCCATGAATTATTGAATTAGTAACTGCTTCAGATACCGCTGTTTTTATATCCGCTATTTCTTCAAGTGTTGGGTCTAGCTGTGCTACAAATGCTGCAACAGATATTCTTGCAAATGCTTCATTATTTGATTTACTTAGAAATTCTATTTTCATTTCATTATCATATATGTTGTTCATTTCGCACCTCCTTTTCTGTTTTTATTTCTGGGATGATTTTTAATACTCCACTCATTTCAAATATCTTTCTTACAGGTGTTGTTAAATTTGTAACTTCTACTTTTCCTCCAAGCATATCTACTAATTTATATCTTCCTATTAACAATCCTATTCCTGCACTGTCCATAAAAGAAACTTTATTAAAATCAAATATAACTTCTTTAGGCATGTATCTTTCAATTTCATTATCTAATCTCCTCCTTATTTTTTGAACTACACATTCATCTATATCTTCACTTATTTCGAAGATTAATCTCTTGTCCTTTTTTTGATAAATGCTCTCCATAAATTCTCCTTTCTTTATTTTTTTATATGTACTATTCATTTTTAATAAAGTCATTATATATCTATTTCCATATTTTTCCAAGATTAAAAAATAAGAAGTTTTGTCGAATAACAAAAAGTTTTCGACATCAATTTGCTTTTTTATGTAAAATGTTGTATACTGTAGTATGTAACAATTTTGAATAATCAACAAAATGGAGGAAAACACTATGAAAAAAGAAGTTGAAAATGCAATAATTGCAACTGAATCAGAAGAAATAGTAAATAATTTAATTTGGCAACTTGTAAATGAAACACAAAAAATAGGAGTTGATAAATTTAAATTATTAGAGAATATTCTTGACATTTGGGATAAAACCGAAGACCAAAAACGCGATAATAAAAGTTTACCCCAAAAGGAACAGGAATTTGCAAATAAAGTTACTAAATTTTTAGAATATTATAAATACGGACTTTGTTATACTTATATAGAATATTGGAAAAACATATATGCTAAAACTTGTGTTAATCTTGAAGCCTTTGAATCTATGATTACAAATGAAAGTGTTATAAATCCTTTAATTAAATCACATTTTCAAACGTTAACTTCAATGTATGCTATATTCAACCAAAAAAAGCATATTAATTTAAAGAATATTAATAGTTTTGAAAAAAGATTTTTTAATATTGAACCTCATCAAGAAACATCTTCCCAAAATATTTTATATTTATACAATTTCTTTTATCTTAAATTGAATTTTAATTCTGAAAATAACTTGCCCACTTTTACAAAATATGATTCTTTAAAAAATTCATTAAGTAGTTGTTCTCAGTTTAAGATTTTTGAAAAAATTTATTCTAAAAATTGCAAAAAGAGTAATACTTTTAAGGTTGCAATAGCTGCAATTTGGTTCATTGACAAATACTTCTAGTAGAAAAAGGTCTCAAATGAGACCTTTTTTATAACAAATATAAATTTGCTATTTTATGTAAAATGTTATATAATACATATGTAATAATTTTAAATAATCAACAAAATGGAGGTAAACACTATGAATGAAGTTGAATATGTAGCAGACATAATAAGTCCCGAAGAGAACATTAACAATTTAATGCGGCAATTAGTAATCGAAGCAAAAAAAATGGGAAAAGATTATAAATCCCAATTGATAGAAAATATTTTAGACATATGGGAAGAAATTGATGAAGAATACGAAGAGGAAAAAAATAATAATCCGAATTTAACTATAGCCGAAATTGAATTCGAATCTCGTCTAATCAAATTTTTAGAATATTATAAAAAAGACATTCTTTTCACTTATGTTGAACATTGGAATATTTTTTATGGTGGATGTAAATCAAAAGAATCCTTAACAAAAGAAATGGCAAGCGAGTCAGAACTTTGCAATAACTATTATAAAATAATATTAGCAATGTTTTCTCTTTTTAATAATCATCGCCCTATAAATCTAGACAATATTAACACATTTATAAAATCCACTCTCAATAAAAGTAAAGTGACCTCATCTTCAATTGGACCATTATATGATTTTTTCTATAAAAAATTAAATTTTAAATCTGAAACTGACTTCCCTGTATTCACAGAATGCAATAATTATCAAGATAATTTAATGCAATGTAAACAATTCCAAATATATATGGAAGTCTTTTCAAAAGGATTTAATAGAGGTAAAAGCTTTAAAACAGCTATAGCTGCTATATGGGTTATTAACCGATACTTCTAATTATTACAAAAAGGTCTCAACTTGAGACCTTTTTCTATTTTTCTATAACAATTGTAACCGGCCCATCATTTAATAATTGAACCTTCATGTCAGCTCCAAAAATTCCTTTTTGAACTTCTATTCCATTTTTTGCACACTCATCACAAAAGTATTCATATAATGGTATTGCTTCTTTTGGCCTAGCAGCTTCAATAAAACTTGGTCTATTACCATCATTACAATTTCCATATAAGGTAAATTGAGATACTATAAGCAATTTTCCTTCTACATCTTTTAATGATAAATTCATTTTCCCCTTTTCATCTGTAAACACTCTCAAATTACATACTTTTTTCACTAAATAATCAGCTTGTTCTTTGGTATCTCCTACTTTGATTCCTATCAACACCAAAAAGCCTTTATCTATTTCTCCTACTATTTTATTATCAACTTCCACACTTGCATTTTTTACTCTTTGTATTACTAATTTCATTTTTAATTCTCATTTCCTTTCATAAAACAAAAAGCCCCCTTAAAAATAAATAGGGGCACTTATTTATTCTACTATTAATATTGTTGATTTTCTTGTGATTCATCTTCTTGTTTTGCATTCTCTTGTGTTTCAACAGACATCACTTCTGTAACTTTTTCAACAGTATTTCCTTCTTTATTACTCTCTCCACTCTCTTCCTTTATTTCCTCAGAAGGATTTTCATTTTCTTTTGAACATTCTGAACAATTTGATTTTTCTGAATCATCAGAATCTTGTAAATCATTTTCCATATCAACAACTTCAGCTTCTTTAACTTCTATTTCAGGTTGTTTTGCACCACATTTTGGACAATATGTATTATCCAATTCGATTTCAGCATGACAATTTTCACATTGTTTTTTCTCTTTCAATTCTAAAATAGATTTTAGACAAGTTTCAATTTCTGCTGATAAAACGTCAATTTTTGTGCATTCCTCTTCTAACTCAGTTTTTATATCAATATTTTCTTCTCTAACATGCTTTTCATAAACTTTTTTTCCTATCTCTTTGTATATATCTTTAATTTCAGATTTATTCTCATTAATTTTCATTCTTAATTTTGCCTCTTTAGCAATTTTACTTGTTTTTTCCGCAGTTGCATCATATGCCTTACTTGCCTTTTTTCCTAAATTATCAAAAAATCCCATTTTTATTCCACCCTTTCTAACAACTTAATTTTATTATTATACATATTTTTAACATTTATTCTAAAAATTAAAACACAGCTTAATTAAATTTCATTTTTTCTAGCTCTATTCATTAAAGCATCAACAGCATCTTCTGGTTTTAAACCTTTATATAAGATTCCGTATACAGCTTCAACTATAGGCATTTCTATATTATGTAATCTTCCTAATTCATGTGCTACTTCAATATTGTCTATGCTTTCAATAGTCATTCCAACTTCTTTTTTAGTTTCTTCCAAAGTTAACCCTTGACCAATTAATTTTCCTGCTTTTCTATTTCTACTATGTTCACTTAAACATGTAACAATTAAATCACCAAGTCCACTAAGTCCATATAAGGTATCTTTTTGTCCACCAAGAGCAACACCAAGTCTAGATAGTTCTGCTAACCCTCTTGTTATCAATGCTGCAAAAGTATTATCTCCAAGACCAATACCTGCTGCAACACCTGCACAAAATGCAATTATATTTTTTAATGCTCCACCAAGTTCAACACCTTTTACATCTTTAGATGTATATATTCTCATTTTACTAGACATACATGTATCTTGAACTAATTTCAAAACAGAATCATATTTTGATGCTACAACTAAAAGCGTTGGTGTAGCTACTGAAACCTCTTCTGCGTGACTTGGTCCAGACAATACTGCTATTTTGGCATTTGGAATCTCTTCTTGAATAACTTCATCAAGTGTTAACATACTTTCCTTTTCAAATCCTTTAGAACATATTACTATTGGTTGATTTTTCACATACTTTTTATATTCTTTTACTGTATCTCTTGTAAATTTTGATGGTGTTACATGTAATATAAAATCTGTATCTTCTATTGCCTTTTTATAAGACGTTGTACATTCAATTCCATCTGGTATCACAACATTTGGTAAAAATTTGCACTTTTTTTCTTTATTAATTAAATCCTTTTCCTCTTCTGAGAATGACCAAAGTTTCACTTTATTTCCTAACTTTGCTAAATGAATTGCAAGTGCAACTCCCCAACTTCCACTTCCTATTATTGCTATATTTTTCATTTTATTATCCACCCTTCTTTCGTAAATTAAATTACTTTTTCTTAAAACTTATTTTGTTTTCCGTTCCATTCAAAATTCTTTGTATATTACTTCTATGATTAAATGCAACAATTAATGCTAAAATTATACTATATACAAAATAACTACTTCCTTCTGGTATTGTGTAATTTGTATGTATAAATAGTACTAATACCGGGAATAAAACTGCTGCACCAACTGAACCCATTGATACCATTCTTGTTAATGCCATTAAAACTAATGCAAATACTAAACAAATTAATCCGATTTTCCAGTTAGTCATTAATAAAACGCCTAGTGAAGTTGCAACACCTTTTCCACCTTTAAAGTTGAAAAATACTGGAAAAGTATGACCTATTACAACAAGTATTCCTGCAATTTGAACTAATAATGCTTTATCAGAATTTTTGGCAATTGCCCCTACAATAATTGCAAAAATTATTGCAACAACACCTTTTAATGCATCACACAAAAGAGTCAACACTGCTGCTTTTGTACCTACAGATCTAAGCATATTTGTTGCTCCTGCGTTTCCGCTTCCCTTTTCTCTTACATCAAAACCTGCCATTTTTTTACTTATAATTACTGAAAAACTTACACTTCCTATTAAATATGCTACTAATGCCACTATTATATATGTTGCCATATTTATCTACTCCTTTCATTGGGCAATTTTGTACCCGGTTCTTTTTTTCCTTTGTGGGACATTTTGTACCGGGTACATTTTTACCCTTCCATTTCTTTATCTGATTTTTCTCTTGCTATCATTCTAATTGGTGTTCCTTCTAATCCAAATTCTTTTCTAAGTTGATTTACTAAATATCTTTGATATGAAAAGTGAAACAATTCTTTATTATTAACAAATATTACAAATGTTGGTGGTTTTGTAGATACTTGTGTTCCATAGAATATTTTTAAACGTTTTCCTTTATCTGTTGGTGGTTGAACTAATGCAATAGCTTCATTTATTACTTGATTTAATACTGATGTTGAAATTCTCTTTGCATTTTGTTCTGCAACATTGTTTATCATATTAAATAGTTTGTCCACTCGTTGTCCTGTTTTAGCTGATATAAATATCATTGGTGCATATGCCAAATATGATAATTTATTATATACTTCTTTTTTATATTTTTCTAAAGTTCCTGTTTCCTTTTCATATTCATCCCACTTATTTACAACAATAATTACACCTTTTCCAGCTTCATGAGCTTCTCCTGCAATTTTAGCATCTTGTTCTGTTACACCTTCTAAAGCATCTATCATCATTAAACATACATCAGCTCTTTCAATTGCAAGTAATGTTCTCATAATACTGAATTTTTCTATTTTTTCTGTTACCTTACTTTTTCTTCTTATTCCAGCTGTATCTATTAATACATATTTTCCATAATCATTTTCATATTCAGTATCAATTGCATCTCTTGTCGTTCCCGCAATTGAACTTACAATTGTTCTATTTTGTCCCAATATCTTATTTATTAATGATGATTTTCCTACATTTGGTTTACCTATTACTGCAACTTTTATTCTATCATCTTCATCTTCGCCTTCTTGCTTTTCTGGAAATTTCTCATATATTGCATCTAGTACATCTCCAATTCCCAAAGCATTTGCTGCTGATACAGGATGTGGTTCTCCTACTCCTAAATTATAAAACTCATAAACATCGTTTTGATCTCTACTTATATTATCAGCTTTATTACATACTAATACAACTGGTTTCTTAGATTTTTTTAGCATTAATGCAATTTCTTGATCTACAGCAGTTACTCCTTGTTTTACATCTGTTAGAAATATTATTACATCAGCTATTTCAATTGCCATTTGTGCTTGTTGTCTCATTTGGGATATAATAACATCTTCTGATTCTGGTTCAATTCCAGCTGTATCAACAACTGTAAAATTTCTACCTCTCCAATTTGTCTCTGCATAAACCCTATCTCTTGTTACACCTGGCGTATCTTCAACTATCGATATTCTACTTCCTACTATATAGTTAAAAAATGTTGATTTTCCTACATTTGGCTTTCCTATAATTGCTACTGTTGGTTTTCCCATTTCATTTCCTGCCTTTCTGGGAAATTTTGTACCAGGTACATTTTTTCCCATTTTTCATTTATATTTTACTATTTTCACCGCAAAATATCAAGTGTTTTGCTATTTTTTTCTTTTATTATCAAACTCCATAGAAATATACATATTAAAAATATAGCAATATTTTTTAAACAATACACTGCAATACTGCTAATTATGGTTAAAATAACTATTGCCATTCTCGAAACATTGCTAACTATACTTTCAGATTTCTCTCTTCCAAATTCTATATGCAAAATTCCTTTTATTATTCTTCCACCGTCTAATGGGTACAATGGTATTAAATTAAATATTGCTATTAACAAATTTGAATATATTGCCTCTTGTTTTGTAATATACTGAATATCTATATATGTAAAAATTATAACCATTATGATACTTACTATTGGTCCTGCCATTGCAATAATTAAATTCTTTAGTATTAAAAGATTAGCATTTTTTATCTTATATTTATAATCCCTCAAATTTGCTTTAAACGAACTCGAAAAACCACATGGCAATATTTCTATTTTTTCAAGTTTCATTTTTAACATTATTCCAACTATAATATGTCCTAATTCATGCAAAAATGAAAAAAACATAATTATTATATAAATCTTTATTTGATTAGTAAAATAAAATATTGCAAAAAAAATAAAGATTTTTAAATCTATTCTTATTTTCAAATTTTCATTCCAACTCCTAACAAAAACCTTTAATATAACTATTTTATAATTCCAAAATTAATTGTGGATTTACATATCTATCTTGATATCTAACTTCAAAATGTAAATGAGGACCTGTTGCATTTCCAGTTGAACCGACTTCTGCTATTTCCTGTCCTTGCTTAATCATGTCCCCTTCATTTACATACAATTTACTGCAATGTGCATATACTATAATCACATCACCTATTTGTATCTTTAAATGTTTGCCATAATCTCCTGTTGTTGACGAAAGCATCACCGTTCCATCTGTTGCAGAAACAATTTGGGTTCCTGTTTCTGCAGCTATATCTGTACCTGTATGGTTCTTCGGCACTGTTTCAGTTGATGGATTTCTCCATCCAAATGCTGAACTTATTTTTCCATTAATCGGTTTTATAAAACTTATTGTACTTTTTATGTAATTTGCATCTTGTTCCATTTGTGATAATTCTTTTGTTTCATTTTCTTCTACTACAGGCGCTAACATCTCTTCGGCTCCTCCTATATTTTCATCATTATTTGTTGTCTCATTCTTTGGTTCTGTATTTTGCTCACTTTCATTTTCACTATTTATTTTTTCACTTTCTATATTCTCATTATTTACCTCTTCATTCTGTTGTTCTTCTTTGTTATTTGCACTTTCACTATTTGTAATTTGATTATATGTTTTTATAACTTTATTGGATATTACTGAATATACTTCCGAAAAATTTATATCTTGTGATAATATTTCTCTTGCTTTATTTGTAAAATCTGCTGAAAATATATAATTGTTATTAACGATTATATAAAAAATCCCATATATAACTAAACATATTATAATTTGCCTAATCATTTTTCTTAATAATTTAATATTTTTCTTTTCCGTTGAAATTTTTCTTATTGTTTCGCCAACGGAAACCTCTTGTTCTTTTCTTTTATAATATATTTCTTCTGCTCTTCTTATTTTATCTTCAACAGACATTGCTCTTTCCATCCCCTATCAAACTCCTTTCGTTACAACTACTACAAAAAAACACTTTATATACTGCATTTACTAATGTTTATGCATTTATAAAGTGTTTTATGTTATTATATGAAATTAATTATAAGACTGATAACAAAAAGAATTGTTAAAATCATACTATAATATTTTAATCTTTTGTATTTTATTACTATACCTTTGTCACTCTTTTCAATTTTTTTCTTATTTTCTATTTTATTGATATAATCTGTCACAAGCATTTCGGCTTCTTTTAAAATACAATCTTTTGACTTGGTCTGAATTTCAATAGAATTAGTCCTTCTTCCTTTTTCTATAAATTCAGTTTCTTTTACTCCTTGATTTTCTTTAAAAATAATTATAGCCTCTTCTACCATATTAGATGGAAGATTTTTCAGTACTAACATGTTTTTCATATTGCTTGATTCCATTATATCACTCCCTTGTAAAATTTTATATTCTAATTTTTCCCAATTCAAGAAATTTTATACAATATTATTAAATTTATTATACATCTTCAATTATTACCTCTGCTACAGTTATTGTATACTCAAATACATATTTTGCATAACTTATTGGAATCATATTAACAATTATAATAAGAATTAAAATTAGAATTGAAATAATTTGAATTACAATTTTTTTGATTTTATCCATTAACATGATATTTCTCCTGTTAAACTATTTATTAATTTTTTTCTGTTCTGAATGAACTTTGATTTGCACTTTTTCTATTGCATTATATTTAGTATCTTCTATATTATTATATACTATTTTTAATTTATATTTTTTTTCTACTTTTCCATTTCCTTTCATTGATATCTGTTCTGATTTTAAATTTTGTAATGCTATCTGTTTATCTTCATCATATAACTCAAATTGAACCTCCTGTCCTATATCAGAAACAATTTCTATTGTATATATAAAATCTATTTCACTTATATTTTTTTCATTAAAATTTCTAATTGAAAACTCGTAAAAACCAGTATTATTTGTCTTGTCTATTTTTATAGACTTTCCCTCTTCTATTTCGAAAATCGGAATAGCAATTTCTTGTACAGCATTCAATATTTCTGTTTTTACATATTTAGCATAAGATATATGTGCTATAAATATTAAAACAATAGATAATGTTATTGTAAAAATACTTTTTTTATTTAGTATAACTCTCATTTTTTATTGTGCTTGTACTCCTTTTGCAATTATATTAAATGAATAATCTAATAATGATGTTCCAGCTTTAGTATCCTTTATATCATTTTCCGCTTTTTCGATATCTGTGCTACCTGTTTGGTATAACCATGTCCATTTTATTAAAATAGTAGCAGTTCTATCATTTTTAGTTCCAATATTTCCTTTAATACTTCCTATTTCGTTAAGTGATTTATATTCCTTTCCATTATATGTAAAAATTATATTTTCAGGCTTATTTATCTCATCTACAAATGATAATGTATAATCAACACCAACTTCTGAACCTGTTGCATCAAGTGTTATAGAAAATTCTCCTGATGTTCCTGGTGCAATTTTACCATTTACTAATGTTTGCTTTGAAACCGTATTTCTCAAAGTCACATTTTTAGTTTGTTCTCCATTTTTATCTATTTGAAATGCCCAATTTGCTATGTCTGCATTTCCTGTTCCTTTTTCTTGTGACATATATCTAGCATATGTATATCCACCTGCTCCTGTTAATAGTAGCATTATTAGCATCATACACAATGCTCCAAATATTCCTTTATATTCTTTACTTGCTTTTCTTTCTTTTTTCAAATTTATTACTTCCTTTCTATATCTTTAATTTTTACATTCCAGTAACTGGTAGTTTTGGTATCTCTATATTAGGTACAACTTCTTCAACTGGAATTTCTTCTTTTTTGGGCTCTTCTGTGTCTTCTTCCTTATTTATTACTATAATTTTGTTATTATATACTCTAAGTGTTATTTTTTCATTCATACTTATGTCTATTTTATGTAATTTCATATCTAAAACATATCCTTCTGGTGCATTCACTTCTCGTATATAATAAGTACCTGGCATTAGACTGCTTAAAATCATTTGTCCATTTTCATTTGTTTCTGCAATTCTTATAATTTTTTTATTATTATCTAAGATTTCAAATTTTGCTTTTTTCAATAATTCTTTTGTTTCTGTATCCTGTTTTTCAATTATTATTTCAGTGCTATTTTTTTCATACTTTTGGGTTATCTCCTTATCAACATCTTCGTATGAAAATGCTGTTAATGCATAATCTTGTAAATCTCCACTTGGTGCTTTTCCAAAAAATATTGGTTTTGTTTCCATTTTTGTTTGAATTTTTACCTTAAATTCACCTGATTCTTCTAAGCTTGATATTGGTATTAAGATTTTAAAACTTTCGTTTGAATTGAATTCTGTTTTTTCTTGATTATCTAAATTCGTAATTTTAGTTTCTTTTGGTTGATTTTCTAGGCTCAACATAAATTTTGAAATATTTATATTACTTGATATTTTATACTCTTTTGAAATATACTTATTTTCGATTTTATCAATGTCCCATTTATTACTTTGAGATATATTTATATTTGTATTATTAAAATCCTCAGTTGAATTTTTAGCATTTTCCAAAATCGTATTCATTGCATTTATTGTTCTAATTCCAGCTTCATTTATAGCCGTATATTGTTCCAACCTCGTATTATATATATGGCAATATATTGCTTGTTTTGTTGCGGTATATGCTTCTTGTTCATTAGCCGTGCCTAATTGTTCCGGCGTTTTATATGGATATCCATTTATTATTACTCTCCAAAGTCCCAAATCTTTAATTTTTTCTTGATTTTCAACATCATATTTAGCAATATAATCTCCTACTCCATGAAGTTCTCTATTTAGGCAATATACAGGATATTCTTTTCCATTTTCTTGATAAACAGCATGTGCTGTTTTTACTATTATTTGATCTTTTTTTATAATTCTATCAAAATAGCCTTTTGTATATATCGTGATTTGTCCTCCTTTTTCTACAGCTTGTACTGTATTAACTAGCAAAATAATATTGATAATTGATATTAATAGTACAACTAAGCTTAATTTTATAAATTTTTTCAATAACTCTCCTCCTCTTTTTCCACTGCTTGTACACATCTTCTATATTCTGGCTGATTTTCAACACATGTTATTAATGTTAATCTATTATCTTCTGTATTTGTTAAATATTTCCATTCTGTGTCTTTTATTATTCGACATTTTTCCACTTCGTATATTTTTTCAATTCCATTATATTTGTATTTTATCTCATCTCCTTCTTTTAATAATTTTAAATTTTTAAAATAATTTACCTCATATCCTCTATTATGTGCTGCAAGTCCTACATTACCAATTTCTCTTTGTGTTGTTGTAAAATGTCCCACATATTTGCTTAATATTTCTTTTGATGTACCTTCTTGTATATTTGCTATTAAAGAAATTTTAGGTATTTCTATTTGCCAGTTTTCTGTTTGTTTTATCTCTTTTTGTTCTTCTATGATACTCTTGCATTCTATATCATTTTCTTCTTCACTTTCTGATTTTTCTGTCACAATAGAACAATCTGATTTATCAACAATTTCTTGATTTTCTTCCATTATATTTTCATTTATTTCCGTTTTTATTTCATGCTGATTGATAAATACTTGAATTAAAATAAAAAATATTAAAACTATGACATAAAGAATATGTGTTTTAGTAAATTTAAACATGCATTTACTATCACCTGCCTTTTATTAAATTATTAGCTTTGATTTTTTTCGAAAAAATTTTTTGATTTAATTTTTATGAATTTAAATTCTATAACTATGTTAACATCACTTATTACATTTGTCAAGAAAAATCGTTCGACAAAAAACGACAATTGCAAGTAGTTACCAGCAGGGACACCCATAAATGGTCAAAAATTTTACCAGTGGGGACACCCTTTGCTTATACTATTAACTTATGCTAAGCAATACATATAAACTTTGAAAGCAATTCCGAATGTGCATGTAGAACCTATAGAAATTCTTATGCAGTTTTATGGAAAGAGTTCACGAGAGTGGAAGGGTGCCATAAAACAAATTAGAATTTCTTAAGGTTCGAAATAAGCCGAGGAATGAAATGAAAAATTTATATGTATTGCTTAGCATAAGTTAATAGTATAAGCAAAGGGTGTCCCCACTGGTAAAATTTTTGACCATTTATGGGTGTCCCTACTGGTAACTACTTGCAATTTTTAAATTTTAATGTTATTATTTATATAAATTATTTTAAGGAGAACACAAATGAAAGAAATAAAAAGAACATTTAATTTTTATGACCAAACATACCTAAAGTCATATAATCTAGATCAATCAATACGCTATCAATTAAACTTACTTGATTCATTAGATATATATACACGAAAACATTGTGAAAGTGTTGCAACAATCACATGTAACCTATGTAGAAAATTACGTCTCTCAAAAGGATTTACTGAATATTGTACAATATGTGCATATTTGCATGACATTGGCAAATTGTTTATACCTAGTAGCGTACTTCAAAAACCTGCAAAATTAACGTCAGAAGAATATGAAATTATGAAAAAACATACAACCCTTGGATATAAATTATGTATAAAAGATTCTAAGCTAAGACCATATCATGCTGGAGCCTATTATCATCATGAAGCTCTCGATGGAACTGGTTATCCACAAGGTCTTGTAAAAAAGGATATACCATATGAAGCACAAATTATAAGAGTTGCTGATGAATATGATGCACTTGTTAATAAAAGACAATACAAATCACACATTGGTATTACTGATGCCTTGAAAATCATTATTGAAAATACTAAACCTTCTAGTAATGCTCCAAAGAATAGCAAATACTCGAAAGCAGGAAAAAACAATAAAAATATTGTTAAAAAACTTCTTAGTGTTGTTATCGACGATATTGAATACGAAATTTCTTGTACAATTGACTATGTAAAAGATTTAGAAAAAGATCTTGATAGATTTAAAAAAATTGAAACTTACATTAATAAGAAGAATTCTGCCAAAAAACAAAAAGATATAGACTATTATAAGCAATATATAGATCTATTGCTATTGCCTGGTGAATCTGAAGAAAATTTTTCAAATATTTATCAAGATGCCCAAAACGCTTATTCTTTAAGAAAAAACATTTTAGATAATTTATATAAAGAAATTAAAAACATAAAAAAACTTAACGTATAATAATCTTTACTAAATTACAAAAAAGACGAATATTTATATAATTATTTATAATATATATTCGTCTTTTATTTATTTATAAGAAAAATTATTATTCTATCAATTAAGCTCGTTGTTTCACTTTGTATAAATTTTTTGCTTGTCTCTACATTATCAGATTTATCCAAATTAACAGGTGTCCCTGCTTTTTTCTGCATTCCTAACTCATCCGTTGCTTTTTGCTGTATGCTATTCCAATCCAATGAACTTTCGACTTCTGTTATACTTTTTTCTACTTGTCCATTTTCTTTTTGAACAGTTGCTAATTTATTTTCTAATGTTTTCTTTTGATTAAACATTTCCATTATGGCAATTTCTCTATAGCTCAATGTAAATAGCATAATAAAGACAGTAAAAACAAGCAACATTTGTCCTGCTTTAATTAGTCTCTCTTTAGCTTTTTTCTCCTTCTCATTTTTTATATCTACCTTTTTGTTTTTAGCTTTTTGCTGTGTATTTTTATTGTCTTTTGTTGTTTTTGCAGCATTTTTTTTATTTGTATATTCCGGCTCATATTTTCTTGGACTTGTTCCATATTCATATGATGTTCTTGGCATGTTCTCACCTCTTTTCTCATTAGTCGTCAAGGGACAAGATATGTCCCTCTATTATTATCATTTTTCCACTATAAATAACTAATTTTCCCAATCATCTTTTTTATTTTTTTTCGAAAATTCTTAGTTTTGCACTTTTTGATCTTGAATTTTCTTCTTGTTCTTCTTTTGTTGCAATTATTGGTTTTTTATTTATAATTTTCCCTTCAGATTTCGCACCACATACACAATATGGCAAATCTTTTGGACATATACATTTTCCTTGTGCATCAATATATGCATTTTTTACTGCTCTATCCTCTAATGAATGGAATGTTATTATACATATTCTTCCACCTGATTTTAAATGTTTAATACATTTTTGCACAGTTTCATATAATGGTCTTATTTCATTATTAACTTCAATCCTTATTGCCTGAAATGTTCTTTTTGCAGGATGTCCGTCTTTTTTCGCAAATGCTGGTATTGATTTTTCTATAATATGTACTAATTCTTCTGTTGTTTCTATTTCTTTATTTTTTCGATATTCACAGACATTTTTCGCAATTTGTCTTGAAAATCGCTCTTCACCATATTCATAGATAATATTCGCTAGTTTTTCCTCTGAATAAGTATTTACAACTTTTTTTGCTGTTAATTTTTGTGTTTTATCCATTCTCATATCTAGTTCATTATTTCCTAAATAGCTGAATCCTCTTTCTCTTTCGTCTAGTTGATATGATGAAACTCCTAAATCTAAAAGTATTCCATCAACCTCTTCTATTCCTAAATTTTCTAATATTTCTTCAATTTCATCATGGTTTCCATGTACATATTTTACATTTTGGAATTCCTTTAAGTTTTCTTTTGCAGCACAAAGTGCTTCTTCATCTCTATCTATCCCAACAAGTAAACCTTTAGGTGATAATTGTTTTAAAATTTGCTTGCTATGACCTGCTCCACCTAAAGTTCCATCTACATATATTCCATCTTTTTTTATATTTAATCCATTTATTGTTTCTTCTAACAATACTGGTTTGTGCTTAAATTCCAACTTTCCACCTCTTTTTATAAGACTTTTAACAAATTTGCAGCTGAAGTTTTTGTAAATCCCCAGCTGCCTGTCGTCTTATGTTTTCTTTTTCTAATTTCTTGGAATTTATCTTTAGCATTTTTTTCTTTTGTATTTTTCTATTTTATCTTTAGAATTTTTTCTTTTGTATGATTTCTTTTGTACATTTGTCTTTAGTATCTTTATATAAACTTTTGCAAGTTATATACATTTAGATTCCTAGCATTGTCATGTTCTCTGCTATTTCGTCAGCAGAAATATTCTCATCACATTTTTCCCAAATTTCTTTATTCCAAATTTCTAATCTCGTTCCTACTCCTACTATTACAGCATCTTTTTCTAGTTTTGATACTTCTCTTAAATTTGCAGGTATTAAAAATCTGCCTTGTTTGTCTATTTCACATTCTGTCGCTCCTGATAAGAAAAATCTGACAAAATTTCTTGCATTTCTGTCTGATAGTGGAAGTGTTTTTAGTTTTGCCTCAAAATTCAACCATTCTCTTTGTGAAAATACGAATAAACATCCATCTAAGCCTTTTGTTATGATGAATTTTTCTCCAATATCTTGTCTTAATTTAGCTGGCATAATTAATCTGCCTTTTGTGTCTAAAGAATGTTCGTATTCACCTATTAACAATTGAATTACACCTCATTTCTTTTTCTACCACTTTGTTCCACTTTTCTCCACTTCGATACCATAATAATACATTTCATATTTTTTTGCAAGTCTTTTTAGTAATTTTCTCTAATTTTTTATTTTACTCGTTACAAGATTCTTAATTACTTTTACTAAATAATCCACTTGTTCAAATGTATTAGTATCTCCAAATGTAGTTCTAATAGCAGAATTTAAATATTCTTCTGGCACATTTATAGCAGTCAACACATGTGATGGAGTTGTATTTCCAGAAGAACACGCTGATCCACTTGATACACAAATTCCTTTTTCATCTAGTTTAAAAATCATTTCAGATGCATCTACTCCTGCAAACGAAACATTAGCATTTCCTGGTAATCTATTTTCCATACCTCCATTAATTCTAATTTTCTGAGGCATCTCTTTTTGCAACTTGTTCAAATAATAATCTCTTATTTTACTTAAATTCCTAATATGTGTATTCATATTTTTATTTGATAGCTCACAGGCTTTTCCAAGTCCAACTATTCCTGCAACATTTTCTGTTCCAGCTCTCTGGTTTCTTTCTTGATGTCCACCATTAATATATTTTTCGACATTAATTCCATTTTTTATATACAATGCTCCTATTCCTTTTGGAGCATTTATTTTATGTCCTGAAAGTGATAACATATCAATCTTCATTTTTTCAACATCTATCGGCATATTTCCAATTGCTTGAACAGCATCTGTATGAAATACAATATTTCTAGAACGTGCTATTTTAGAAATCTCTTCTATGGGTTGTATTGTTCCAATTTCATTATTCGCTGTCATCACACTTATTAATATCGTGGATGGTCTTATAGCATTTTCTAATTCATCAATTTTTATTACACCATTTTCATCTACATTTATATAAGAAACTTCAAAGCCTTGTCTTTCCAATGTTTCACACGTCTCTAAAATTGCATGATGTTCTATTTTTGATGTTATTATATGATTTCCTTTTTCTTTATTTGCATATGCAAATCCTTTTAATGCTGTGTTATCACTTTCTGAGCCGCTTCCTGTAAAATATATCTCATGTGGATTACAATTAATTAATTTTGCTACTTGACCTCTTGCTTTTTCTATTGCTTTCTTTGCTTTTCTTCCAACTGAATATAATGATGATGCATTTCCATATTCTGTTGTTAAATACGGCATCATTTCGTTTAATACTTCTGTTTTTATTTTTGTTGTTGCACTATTGTCTAAATATATAATATCCATAGCATTCTATCCTTCCTTTTATTCTTTAGATATTATATGTTACATAAATAAAAACTGTGAAAATGTAAAAATGGGAATAGGTATATTATTTTATGATTTTATTTTTTATACAATTCCAAAGTATACCTGCCACCTTTTTACAATTTTCTTATTTTATCCATATTTTTCATAACAGTCTCATACCCAAATTTGTAGCACTTATCTAATTTTTCAATATCAAATAGGCCAGCTTTATCGGTTGGAACAGTAAGAATCAAATCACTCTGTTCAAAACTCTTTTCAGAAATCTTATTTCCCATAATATCAAGAGTCTTCATTGTTATATCCATAACATCACTATCAATTTCAACTGGATCAGCCTCAAAATTTACTGCAATAACTTTTTTATTATATACTTGTTTTAATGGCAAAACAGGAGTATTATCTAAAACTCCGCCGTCCATAAGAATATGATTTTTATACTCGCATGGACAAAAAAAGGCAGGGAAGCTACTACTTGCTCTTACTGCCTTTCCTATTCCTATTTCTGTAATATAATTATCACAATAATTATCTCTTTTTGCACAATTTGTTAATATATATTCTTTTGCTTCAGCAATATCAACAGTAGAAATAATAAGTGGCATTCTTTTTATATCTCCAATTACTCTTACTCCTTTTCTTAATGCAAGTTCATTAAACATTTTTTCCATTAATGTTCCATCATTAAGACCTGATATTCCTAGCTTTTTTCTTTTTACTAAACTTCCTATTCCATTTATTATAGGTGCATTTCCTATATTTATTATTTCCTGAGCATATTTTTTAAATAGCACATATATGTAATATGGTTTATATCCCATTGCATATAATGTTGCAACAATGCTACCTGCACTTGTTCCTGCTATAGCCTCCACTTTTATCCTATTATCCTCTAGTGCTTTTAAAACTCCTGCATGAGCAATTCCTCTAATTCCACCACCTGCTAGTGCTATTCCAATTCCCATAGAAACCTCCATTAATAAAATTTTATTTTCTTAAAAATTATTTACTAATTTCTATGTTTTTAAACACTATTTTGTGATAATTTTTCCATTATCATCTAAGAATACTTGTTGTTCATCGTTATAAATTCGAACACCATCATCAAGTATATCTATATTAGCATTACTCATCTCTAATGCTAAATCAAATTGGTTATCGTAAATATCTGTTTTTTCATCAGAAAAATCTCTTGCTTGGAAAATGTTTTTTCCTTTTATTAATTGAATTACATCATAGTTAAAATCAACAACAACATTTTCTTCTAAATCAATTACTCCAACTTTATCTTGTTCATTTGTTGCAATAAAATATTTATCATAAGCATATTCTAAAAAATGATAATTTTGTTGAGTAATTTGTTCAAAATCTGAATTTAATATAGAATATTTTCCATCTTCATTCTTTATAAAATACTTGGTACTTGATGTACTCATAATATATGTATTAAAGGGAATATCTACTATTTTTCCGTCTGCATCAAAGACCTTTTGCTCTTCTCCTTTAACACCATATAAATAAATTCCATTTACCTTTAATTCTGAATATTCTGTTGGTATGACTTCTACGCCTTTTAAATTTACTGCTCCAAATTGACCTGTTCTCTCAACTATAAATAGTTGTAAATCTTGATTATAGTCTATTGATTGATATTGTGTATTAATTATTTTACTATTATTTATAAATACACCATATTGACCATTTTTAGCTGCAATCAAATATATATCATTCTTCAGCTGAGTCAATCTTGTAATTTGATTATATTCTTCTGTTAAAACTTGCTCTCCATCATAATCATAATATCCATATCTATATCCATCGCTTGTTGTTACACGAACAATATAACCTGATTTTTTGTATCCATTTTCATCAGTATAATATCCATCAGAATCTATAGAATCATATTTGTTAGGTATTTTTACATTTCCCTTTTCATCCATTATTCCATATTCACCATTTTGCTTAATTAGAACTTCTCCTTCTTTTTGTGCAAAAGTTGTAAGCTCTTCATATTTTGCACCTGTAACTGTATTTCCTGCAATACCTAATAAACCATATTTTCCGTTTTTCTCATATCTCAAAATATTTCTTTCATATTTTGATTCATCATATTCAATTAATTCAACATTATCATAATTAGTAAAAATCTCTTTATTTTTTGCATCAACAAATTTATTGTCTTCACCATTTTTACACATAAATACTGCTCTATGTTCATTTGGAATAATTATATTATCATATTGTGGTTCTATAACAGTCTCTCCGTTTTCTGCCACCCCAAATTTACCATCTTTTTCTACCGTTGAATAATTTATTGTAACATCTTCTTTTTCAGTTTTTAACTTATCCCTATTGGGTATATATATTGATATTGCTAAACTTATTAATACAATAATAACAACTATTGTTATACTTATTTTTTTCGACATATTTATCCTTCTTTCGTCTTTGATATTTTTATTTTACTATTTTACTACTAATTTTTCAATATTTTTTCGCATTTTCCTTGTTTTTTTTGATTGAGTATTATATAATCTTTACATAATAATAAAAACGATTATCTTAAGGGGGATATACTATGACAAATTCAACAATAAAAGATTTATACAAAAATACTTCAGAATATGAGAAAAAATCAGTTACTCTTGAAGGATGGGTTAAAACTGTTAGAGATTCCAAAACATTCGGATTTATAGAACTAAATGATGGTTCTTTTTTTAAGAATGTTCAAATTGTGTTTAATGATTCTTTATCAAATTTCAGTGAAATTACCAAACTTACAATAAGTTCTTGTATTAAAGTTACTGGAACAGTAGTTATTACTGAAAATGCAAAGCAACCATTCGAAATTCAAGCAACTGAAATTATTATAGAAAATTTATGTGATACAGATTACCCACTTCAAAAGAAAAGACACTCTTTTGAATATTTGCGTACAATAGCACATCTTCGTCCTAGAACAAATACTTTTAATGCAGTATTTAGGATTAGAAGTATTGCAGCATTTGCTATACATGAATATTTTCAAGATCGTGGATATGTTTATGTTCACACTCCTATAATTACATGTGCTGACTGTGAAGGTTCTGCTGAGATGTTTAAATTAACAACTTTAAATCTTGATGAAGAACTACCAAAAAAAGATGGACAAACAGACTTTTCTCAAGACTTATTTGGTAGAAAAGCTTATATTACAGGATCTGGTCAATTGCATGGTGAAACATTTGCATCTGCATTTGGAAAAATCTATACATTTGGTCCAACTTTAAGAAGTGAAAATTCAAATACAAAAACACATGCAAATGAATTTTGGATGATTGAACCTGAAATATCATTTTGCGATTTAGATGGATTAATGGATATTGAAGAAGATTGTTTAAAATATATTGTTAAAACTGTTATGGATAAGTGTCCTGAGGAAATAGATTTTTGCAATACATTTATTGAAAAAGGATTAAAAGAAAAATTAACAAAAATATTAAATTCTGAATTTGTTAGAATTGACCATAAAGAAGCTATAGATATCTTGAAAAAAGCTGACAGAGAATGGGAATTCCAACCTGACTATGGCGAAGATTTAGCTAAAGAACATGAAAAATATATTACAGAATATTTTAATGGTCCAGTATTTGTTAAAAACTGGCCTAAAGATATTAAATCATATTATATGAAACTTAACCCAGATGGAAAAACAGTTGCTGCTGTTGACCTTGAAGTTCCAGGTGCTGGTGAAATTATGGGTGGTTCTCAGAGAGAAGAAGATTATGAAAAATTATGTTCTAGAATGAAAGAAATGGGAATTGCAACAGATCCTTTATATTGGTATTTAGATTTACGTAGATATGGTTCTAATATTCATTCTGGATTTGGTCTAGGTTTTGAAAGATTACTTATGTATATTACTGGTATAGAAAACATTAGAGATGTTATTCCTTATCCTAGAACTCCAAATAATTGCGACTTTTAAAAAATAAAAAAAGAAACAGGTACATTTTTGCCTGTTTTTTATATTATATAAAAAAAAGAAAATAATAACTTTAAATGAAATGACGAATATGATTGGAGAAACTTTAGAAATTCTTACGAGATTTTATGGAAAGAGTTCACGAGAGTGGAAGGGTGCCATAAAATAAGTTAGAATTTCTTAAGTTTCGTAATGAGTCGAGGAATGTAATGCAAAGTTATTATTTTCTTTTTTTAAATATTTTATATAGTATCAAAAATGTACCTGTCCCCATTTTTACCTTATTTTATAAAAGACGTATCATAATTGTTATTCACAAAATCCTTATTCTCCAAAATCTGATACAAAAAATCTCTATTAGTATCAATGCCCTCAATCACCAACTCAGCAATAGCACTTTTCATTTTCTCAATAGACTCTTCCCTATTTTTACCATGAACTATAATTTTTGCAAGCATCGAATCATAATTTTGTGGCACAGTATATCCATCATATATAGCAGTGTCCACTCTTATTCCATTGCCTCCAGGTAAATGAAGTCCAGTAATAGTTCCAGGACAAGGCATAAAATTCTTATTTGGATTTTCTGCATTTACACGAACTTCAAGACTATGTCCATTAATTTTTATATCTTCTTGAGAATATGATAATTCTTCTCCACTTGCAATTTTTATCTGTTCCTTTATAATATCAACACCTGTTACCATTTCAGTTACAGGATGTTCAACCTGCACTCTTGTATTCATTTCCATAAAATAAAAATCTTTATTTTTATCAACTAAAAACTCTATTGTACCAGCATTGCTATATCCAATTTCTTTTACAGCCTTTACTGCAACCTCTCCCATTTTATTTCTTATTTCATCAGAAATAAAACTACTTGGAGTTTCTTCCATAATTTTTTGATTACGTCTTTGAATTGAACAATCTCTATCACCCAAATATATGCAATGTCCATGTTCATCAGCAAGAATTTGAATCTCAATATGTCTAGGATTTTCAATAAATTTCTCCATATACAAACTATCATCATTAAAAGAAATTTTAGCCTCTTGTTTTACAATATCATATTCTTTTTTCAGTTCCTCTTCTGTATATGCAATCCTAATACCTCTTCCTCCACCACCTGCTGATGCTTTTAAAATTACTGGATATTTAATTTTTTTAGCGAGTTCAATAGCTTGACTTTTTGATTTAATCAATCCTTTTGAACCTGGTACAACTGGAACTCCAGCACATTTCATCGTTTCTTTTGCTTTTGATTTATTTCCTAATAGTTCTATTAGTTCACATTTAGGACCTATAAATTTTATTCCAATATCCTCACATAATTTAGCAAATTTGGCATTTTCAGATAAAAAGCCGAAACCTGGATGAATACTATCAGCCCCTGTTAGACATGCTGCTTCTAGTATAGCTTTAATATTTAAATAACTTTTACTTGACGGAGCTGGTCCTATACAAACAGATTCATCAGCCAATGTTCTATGTAATGCATTTTTATCTGCTTCTGAATACACTGCTACTGTCCTTATCCCCATTTCTCTACATGCTCTGATTATTCTTACTGCTATTTCACCACGATTTGCTATTAATACTTTTTTTAACATATTTCCTCCTAAATTCACACTACTGCAAAAGTTAATTCTCCTTTTGCTACGACTTTACCATCAACTGTTGCAATAGCTTCTCCAACTCCAACTGGACCTTTTCTTTTTATTATTTTTACTTCTAATTTCAAAACATCACCTGGAACAACTATTTTCTTAAATTTCATTTTGTCTATTCCTCCAAATAATGCGTTTTTCCCTTTATTCTCATCCATACTTAGTATTGCTACAGCTCCTGTTTGAGCTAATGCCTCGGTTATTAATACTCCTGGCATTATCGGATTTCCGGGAAAATGTCCTTGAAAATACCATTCATTTATATTTACATTTTTATATGCTATTGCACTTTCACCTGGCACAAATTCTTCTACCTTATCTATCATTAAAAAAGGTGCTCTTTGTGGTATTATTTTTTCTATTTCTTTTATATCTAACATTTTTTGTTTCCTTTCTGTAATTAAATTTTATAATTCTTGAACTATTGTGTATATTATGCTATAATCAAATATGTTTACTAGCTAAATGCTATATTTTATTAATTTAACAAATACAATAGAAAGGGGCTTATATATGTTTGATGTGAACCGGTTTTATCGCCTAAAGCAAGAATGGGAAAAGGAAGGAAAAAGCCTAGAATATTTTTCTCTTCTTGAACTTGTAGAAAATCACTATTTTGATTACAAGGCAGGCTATGCCAAAAAAACAAAACTCATAATAGATGGTTTTTATTCACTTGATGCTATAAAATTTGTTTTAGATTCTGTTGGTTATAACGGCGAATATAAAATCAAAACAAATGAATCTTTAGGCAAAGCAACTATTATATTCTACAAATCTTTATAACTCATTTCTACAATACTTGTCTAAGCCAACGAGCATATCGTTGGCATTCTTTTTACTTTATTTTAAATAGCACTGTTCCGTATTCAACCATGTCTTCATCTTTTTTGCAAACCTCTACAACTTCTCCGTCAAACTCTGCTTCTATTTCATTCATTAATTTCATTGCCTCCACTATGCAAACCACTTGCCCCTTTTTTACTTTGTCACCAACTTTTACAAATGGTTCTGATTTTGGTGAAGATTTAGAATAAAATGTTCCTACCATAGGTGATTTTATTACATTATATTCTTCTACCTGTTCTATTAAATTTTCAACATTTTTTAAACCTTGTTTAACATCATTAGGAACACATTGAATATTCTTAGATGTTTCATTTATTCCCTTATCCATTTTAATTTTCAAACCATCAGGAAATTCAATTTCTAATGTATCTAATTTTGAATCTCCCATATCTTGTATTATTTTTCTTATTTCATTATAGTCCATCGTTTTCTCCTTTACAAATCCAATTTTTTGTGATATAATTATTTACATAAAAAAATTAGGAGGATTAGCCTATGAAATCATTTTACGATCGGTGCTCAAAACTTAGAAGCTTTTATCTTAAAAGAGAAACTGATAACACCAAAATCATTCTTTTATCTAAGTTAGTTGCTCTTTCATTTTACAATGAAGAGCAGATATTAGATGACTTACCTAAAGAAAAGTCTCTAGAAATCGATTGTTCAGACTTAACTGCATGTGCACCAAAAGTTGAAGATTCTTTATCACAAGTTTTATATGATTTAGAATTTACTAAATTTGATATTGGGCACAATAAAAACTACAATCTGTTTCACAAAATTGATTTTTGGATAAAAGAATAGTATCTCTCAAATTAACACCGAGAAGGAAGCCACAGTGTGGCTTTCTTTTTTCATATCGTGCAAGAACAAATGGCAACTACGTCACTTTGTTCTTTAAAAATATCTCTCAATCCTATTTAATTTTTTTAAGCAATATAGTTGCATTATGTCCACCAAATCCCAAAGAATTTGACATTGCATAATTCACTTGTACATTTCTACCTTTATTTGGAACAATATCCAAATCACATTCTTCATCAGGAACTTTGTAATTTATAGTAGGGGGTACAAAATTATCTTGAACTGATTTTGCACATATAACAGCTTCAATTCCACCAGCTGCACCAAGTAGATGCCCTGTGTTACCTTTTGTTGAACTCATCATTACTTTCTTTGCAGCATCACCAAAAGCTGTTTTTACTGCTGCAGTCTCCCCTGAATCATTCAAGTGTGTAGAAGTACCATGTGCATTTATATATGTAATTTCTTCTGGTTTTACACCTGCTTCTTCCATTGCAATCTTCATTGCTCTTGCTCCACCTTCGCCACCAGGAGCTGGTGAAGTTATGTGATAAGCATCTGAAGTTGCACCATAACCAACAATTTCAGCATAAATTTTAGCACCTCTTGCCTTTGCATGTTCAAATTCTTCTAAAACGACAATACCAGCACCTTCTCCCATAACAAACCCGTTTCTTTCTTTATCAAATGGAATACTAGCTCTATACTTGTCAGTTGTTTGAGTTAATGCTTTTATATTTGTAAATCCTGCCACGCTAGATGGAGTAATAGAAGCCTCCGTTCCACCAGTAACAATTATATCTTGATATCCATGTTTAATCATTCTGAAACTTTCACCAATACAATGAGTTCCACTAGCACAAGCTGTAACCATAGAAATTGATTCTCCCTTTGCTCCAAGATCTATTGTCACATTTCCAGCAGCCATATTACCTATTGTCATTGGAATATACATAGGAGAAACTCTATCTGGTCCTTTTTCAAACATCTTTTGAATATCTTTTTCAATGGTTCCAATCCCACCTATACCAGAACCAACTATTACTCCCACTCTAGTCATATCCTCTTTTTCTCTATTTAATCCACTATCTTTCCATGCTTCTCTTGATGCTACAATTGCAAAGTGTGAAAATCTATCCATCCTCTTTGCTTCTCTCTTATCTATGTAATCCTCTACACAAAACCCTTTAACTTCACCAGCTAATTTTACTTTAAAATCACTTGTATCAAATCTTGTTATTTCATCAATTCCACATTTTCCTTCTTTTATTCCATTCCAAAATTCTTCTACATTATTTCCTATTGGAGTTATTGCTCCAAGTCCTGTTATTACAACTCTTCTCTCCATTTTTATTTCCTTTCTTGGGAAATTTTGTACCGGGTACATTTTTTCCCTAGCATATCATTCCACCATCTATATTAATAACTTGCCCTGTAATATATGAACTTTCTTCGTTTCCTAAAAAATACACGACATTTGCTATTTCTCTAGCTGTTCCCATTCTTTTCATCGGAATTTGAGCATTTATATTTGCTTTAATATCTTCTGATAATACACTTGTCATATCAGTATCAATAAACCCTGGTGCAACTGCATTTGCTCTAATATTTCTTGATGCTAATTCCTTTGCAATACTTTTTGTAAATCCTATTATTCCAGCTTTAGACGCTGAATAATTAGATTGACCAGCATTTCCTGTAACACCTACAACTGATGATAAATTTATGATTTTTCCATTTCTTTTTTTCATCATGTATGGAGTTACAGCTTTTGTAACTAAAAATGTTCCTTTCAAATTTATTTCTATTACTTTATCAAAGTCTTCTTCCTTCATTCTCATTAATAGAGTATCTCTTGTTATTCCTGCATTATTTACTAGTACATCAATTTTTCCAAATTTATCGATTGCCTGTTTAACAGCTCTGTCGACTTCTTCTGCTTTTGATACATCTGCCTTTACAACTAAACTTTCTACTCCATATTTACTAAATTCTTTTTTTATTTCATCCACATTTGTCTTATCTGATACATAATTAATTACTATATTATATCCATTCTCTGCATATTTTAATGCAATTGCTTTTCCTATTCCTCTTGTTCCACCTGTTACGAAAACAACTTGTTTTTCTTCCATCTTTAATTTCATTCCTTTCTCATGGCACAAACTAGGTTGGAAAAGAATTAAATTTTGGCAAGGAAAGTTTTATTTAAAAGGCAAGGGCGCATACGTGGTGTATGTAACCGCGTTTTAAATGAAATTTGACGTAGCCAAAATTATAATTATTTTTCAACCTTCTTCTCCTTTTATATTTGCACACTTTAATATTTAGCTATTCATTTATAAATTTTTCCAGGCTTTCTAGATTATTTATATTATATAATTGAGCCTCTGGGTAATCTTTTTTTACAAAACCTGTTAAAGTTTTACCAGGACCAATTTCTATAAATCTTTCAACATTTTGACTTTTCATAAGTTGAATTGCCTTGTCAAATCTTACAGGACTTGTTATATGTTTTGAAAGTATTTCACTTAGGTTATCTTGTTCTGTATAAAAAGCCCCATCAAGATTCCTAATAACACCTATTTCATTTCCATTTCCAAACTGAATATTTTCAAGTTCTTTTTTTAATAATTCACTTGCTTTTTTTAATTTTTCTGTATGAAAAGGCCCACTTGTTTTTAATTTTATGACTCTTTTAGCTCCATGTTCTTTTAATTTCTCTATTGTCATATCAATTGCATTACTTGTTCCAGATATTACAGTTTGACTACTACAATTGTAATTTGCAGGTACAACAAATTCTCCACTTTCTCTTACTTCACTACAAATACTCTCTATAATCTCAGAACTTAATCCGATTACAGCTGCCATTGAATATTCTTCATTGTCTTTTGTTTCTACAAAATTCTCCATATAGTATCCTCTTTTTTGTATTAGCCTTATTCCATCTTCAAATGAAATATATCCTCCATATATCAATGCAGTATATTCTCCTAAACTTAGTCCAGCAGCAATTTCTGCATTTATACCTTTCTTTTTAATTATCTCTAAAATTGCCAAACTTGTTGTTAATATTGCTATTTGTGCATTCTCTGTTTTCATCAATATTTCTTCTGGACCATCAAAGCATATCTTTTTTATGTCCATTCCGGAAATTTCTTCTGCTTTATCAAATATTTCTCTTGCTTCTTTATAATTTTCATATATATCTTTTCCCATTCCAACTGTTTGAGCTCCCTGCCCCGGAAATAAAAACACTGTTTTCATACCCTTCTCCTTTTTTATCTATCTTTTAAATCTCTACATTTATATACCTTTATAACTAACTTTTCTATTAGTATGACTGGTCGAAACAAACTATTAAATTGATATTTGAACTCAAAAAAGACACCGCCATTAAATTTAATAGCAATGTCTTTGGGGTAATATTTTATTACATAATTATTTTTTTACTTTGTATACTCCTTTGCTAATATTAACTATAAGCTTTTTTCTCTTAGCACAAGAAATAGCACTATGAATATTTATGTCTGTCATGTTCTGAAAGTTTTCCCTTAAATCATCTACAGAAAATTCGTCCAAAGTTAAAAAGTACTTTTTTATTTCATTACTTTTTACTCCTCTTCCCTCTGCTTTAGTTATACTTTTTCTTTTTTTCCTTTTAAAATGATTCTCATCTACTTTAGTAGAAATATCATTTGTGTTAAAACCATAAATTTCTCCAATAATATCTGCAATATGTACAAAATATTCTTCAGATAGTAGAATTCGAATTTCAATCCGACCATCATTATTACTAAATTTAATAAAATTTTTATTTTTTTTATCTAAAATTCGTTTGTAAACCATATTAAAATTTGTAATATCTTTTGGAGAAAATATAATTTTTAATTCACATTCAACTATCTCAACTGTGAATATTTCTTTATAACCATTTTTTTCATCATAAATACTATTTATTTTTTTTACTGCTTTTCTTTCAATCTTTGATGTAAAACTTTGACTGATACCTAGTTTTTTAGCAATATCGCTTTGAAATATTCCTCCTATTCTATATAAAATAGCTAACTTTTCCCTGCCCTCCAAGCAATTTAAAATAATACTAATTATTTTGATTAATTCTTCTTTGTTTGCAAGTTTTTCAGCAGGTTTTGGTGATTTTGGATTTTCTAATACATCAATTAAACATATTGAATATTCTTTATTGTCTTTATCAATATTTTCATATATTGATACTTCTTTATCTAATTTTCTTTCTCGTCGTATCCCCTGTAGAATCTCATTGTATATGCATCTAGTTGCATATGTTGAAAAAGCTACTTTTTTAGATGCTTCATACGTAAGAGCCGCTTTTATTAATCCAAGTGTACCATTAGAAAAATGCTCATCATATTGAATAGAATTTTTTGTTCTATCAAATTTTTCAATCCAATAATATACTAATCCTATATTATCTGTAACTAACTTTTTTTGATTCTCACTGAGTTGCCTGCCATTCATTTAGTTGTCATCCTTTCTATAATGATATAGTAACACATATTATTGTAATAAAATAAAAATACCTCCTTTTTTAGTACTATAAGGATTTTACCTTTCAGTCTATTCTACCATAAATTTACAATAATTGCAATTTATATGATAATCAAAATAATAGAATCCACTATTTATAGCAAATATAAATTAAATTATTATACTTTTAGCATTATGCTTCCAGTATTAAGACCGACCACCATATCCTAATAATATAATTTTATCACCTTTATTCAATAATTTATTTTTTTGCATTTCTTCTAACGCAATTGGTATACTAGCACAAAAAGTATTACCTACCTTCTCTATATTTGTAAACATTTTATCCATTGTAGCTTCCAATCTATTAGCCATTGCTGTTATAATTTTTAAATTTGATTGATGTGGTATTATGTATTTAATATTTTCTAGCTTCTCTCCTGATTCTTCTAATAATTTATTTACATTTTTCACAGTTTCAGTCACTGCATATTTATAAATTGCTAATCCATCCATTAATATTTTATTCTCAGATGTACAATACAATATATTATTAAAATCTGGTTTTGCTTCTATATTTGAAAAATAAAAATTTTCTCCATTACTATTTTCAAATAATGTAGCACCTGCTCCATCTGCAAAAATGATTTTAGTACCTATGTCATCTTCTCTCGTATATTTAGACAAAGTATCAGCACCAATAACTATAGCCTTTTCAACTTTTTGGCAATCATCAATATACATTTTTGCGATATCAACTGCATTTATATATCCGCTACAGCCTGCAAAAATATCTAAGCAAATACACTTGTCTATATTTAATTGTTTTTGAACATAATTTGATATTCCAGGCATTAATTTATTTGAACTTGTAGTTGCAACTATTATTAATCCAATTTCTTGCACATTCAAATTACATTTTTCAATTAGTTTTTTAGTTGCCAATGTAGCCATTTCTTCTATAGTTTCATCTTCAACATAATATCTCTGTTTTATCCCCGTTCTTTTTACAATATATTCTTCTTTCAAATTAAATTTGTCAGCAATCTCTTTGTTCATAACCTTTCTTTTCGGTATATAACTACTACTCGCAACAATTCTCATACATGTTATCTCCATTTCTATTTTTTTCGTATTATAACATTATCTTTTTCTTTTTGGCAATCTATTGTAATACGTAGTCGATAAAAAAGTTACCAGTAGGGACACCCATAAATGGTCAAAATCTTTACCAGTGGGGACACCCTTTGCTTATACTATTAACTTACGCTAAGCAATAAATG
>QWCV01000212.1_pt1 | contig 74398 bp, 68 predicted proteins | sample 1972621 | NCBI WGS metagenome assembly QWCV01 (sample SAMN09866699, study PRJNA288562) | Human gut metagenome isolate pre2_stool, whole genome shotgun sequencing... | isolation source: gut | host: Homo sapiens | place: USA: California | reverse complement strand
GATGATGCCTAGTATTTTTGGAGAGAACTTATTTGATGATGATTGGATGGATTTCCCGTTTGACAGATTTGACAGAGAATTCTGGGGAAGAAAGAATCCATTATATGGAAAACACGCAAAGAACATGATGAAGACCGATATCCGTGAGCACGAAGAAGGATATGAACTGGACATTGATCTGCCGGGATTTAAGAAAGACGAAATCAATGTACAGCTTGACAATGGTTACCTGACAATATCTGCTGCAAAAGGCCTTGATAAGGATGAACAGGATAAGAAGGGCAAATATATCCGGAAGGAGCGGTATGCGGGAGCTATGCAGAGAAGCTTCTATGTCGGTGATGCCGTTACCCAGGAGGATGTAAAAGCCAAATTTGAAGACGGTATCCTGAGACTGAGTATCCCCAAAAAGGATGCAAAAGCAGTGGAGACAAAGAAAACCATTGCGATAGAAGGATAATAAAAAACAGGGGCCCGGCGTTTCGCCGGGTCTTTGCTTGAGTGAAACAGAGTATGGGAGGTGAACCACATGGGAATAAAACGTGATTATTATGAAATCCTTGGGATTGACAGGAATGCGGATGCGGCCGCAATAAAAAAGGCATATCGGAAGCTTGCAAAAAAATATCATCCAGATACGAATAAGGATCATCCGGAGGCGGAGCAGAAATTTAAAGAGGTTACGGAAGCATACTCTGTTTTAAGTGATCCAGAGAAAAAGAAAATGTATGATCAGTTTGGCCATGCGGCCTTTGACGAATCCGGCGGAGGTTATGGCGGCCAGGGACCGTTTTACAGGCAGAGCGGACCGGGAGGAAGCTATCAGGAATACCATTTTACCGGCGGAAGTATGGGAGATATGGGTGATATTTTTGATGATATTTTTGGCGATATTTTCCATGGCAAGGCGGGCAGAGGATTTTCCGGAAGGACGGGAGATGGATTTGGCGGAAGAAATTTTGCCAGAAAAGGTTCCGATTTAAAAGCACAGGTGACGGTAAGCTTTGAGGAAGCTGTTTTTGGATGTGATAAAAGAATTACGCTTCAGGATTCCGCAGGTACGCCCCATACTTTGCAGGTCCATATTCCGGCCGGCATTGACACTGGAAAAAGCGTCCGGCTCCGCGGAAAAGGAATGCCGGGAAGCGGCGGAGGGGAACCGGGAGACCTGCTTTTGGAAGTGCAGGTTTTGAAGAAGCCAGGGTATGAAAGAAAGGGCATGGATGTATATACGACCGTGCATATACCATTTACGACCGCAGTGTTTGGCGGGGAAGCTCTGGTAACAACCCTCTATGGAAATGTGATCTGCAAGATCAGGGAAGGGACACAGTCCGGCTCCAGGATCCGTTTGAGAGGAAAGGGGATCGTTTCCATGAAGGATCCATCGGTTCATGGCGACCAGTATGTGACTGTGGAGATAGATGTGCCCAGACATCTCGGCGAGGAAGCAAAACAGAAACTGAAAGAATTTGAAATGGCTTGCGGCCATGGACGCTCCGGTAATGGAAAGCATGCCGCATGAAAACCCTAAAGCCAGGTTGAAATAAATAAAGCGCAGAGGCGTATCGGACAGGATGCTGAATCTTCGGAGACGGCATCCTTTTTCTTTGGTAAACATTTGTATTTTAAATTCAGATGTGATAGGATACAATGGATTTAGGAGGAAATAACTATGCTGACGATAGGAGCACATATGTCGATCGCCAAGGGAATTGCAAAAGCGGCGGAAAACGTTATCGAAATGCAGGCAAATACCATGCAGATATTCAGCCGCAATCCCAGAGGATCCAGTTATAAAGATTACAGCCGGGCAGAGGTGGATAAATTCCAGACATTGCGGAAAGACCATGAGTTTGGAGCGCTGCTGGCCCATGCGCCTTATACGATGAATCTGGCAAGCCCCAGGCCGGAGACCTACGAGTTTGCCTGTACCGTGATCCAGGAAGATACGGCAAGAATGGACGCGCTGGGAGTTGAAAACCTGGTATTTCATCCGGGAAGCCATACAGGCATCGGAAAGGGAGCAGGTATTCGTAATATCATTGCAGGACTTGATCAGGCCATCACCGGTGACGAGAAGATCTATGTTCTTCTGGAGACCATGACCGGAAAAGGAACAGAGATCGGAGACCGCTTTGAAGAACTAAAGGCGATCCGGGAAGGGGCAGCCCATCCGGAGCGGATCGGTATCTGCCTGGATACCTGTCATGTGTTTGCGGCAGGCTATGATATTGTACATGATCTGGACGGAGTATTGCAGGAATTCGATGACATACTGGGACTTGAGCATTTAAAAGCGATACATCTTAATGACAGCATGATGCCGTTTGGCTCTCATAAAGACCGCCACGCTGTTCTTGGAGAAGGTGAGATCGGCATGGATGCGCTGCTTGCCGTGGTATGTCATCCAGTGCTTTCAGAGCTGCCGTTTTATCTGGAGACTCCTCTGGATGACAAAGGTCATGCGGAGGAGATAAAAAGGATCAGAGAACGTATGGGGAAGACCCGGTGACAAAAGACAGGAGGGAAAAAGATGGATTGCCCGGATACGACAACAATGCATGTGATAGCCAGAATCCATACCGGATTTCCAACAAAGTTCGGTATCCCAAGACAGAGTGGCCTTGTAAAGACCTGGGGGCGGATTGTGTTTGAACCAGACTACAGGAATCCGGATATGCTCCGGGGGATAGAGGAATATTCACATCTGTGGATCCTGTGGGGATTTTCAGAAGTGGAAGGAAAGTCCTGGCATCCGACGGTACGTCCGCCAAGACTTGGAGGAAATCAGAGAGTCGGTGTGTTTGCCACCCGTTCCCCTTTTCGGCCAAATGCCATTGGTCTTTCCTGTGTGGAGCTGGCAGGTGTGGACCTGGATGGACAGGAAGGCCCTGTTCTTCATGTGCGGGGAGCTGACATGATGGAAGGGACTCCGATCTATGACATCAAGCCTTATCTGGCTTATGTAGACAGCATGCCAGGCGCCAGGGGCGGTTTTGCAGACCGGGTAAAGGACTATTCTCTCCAGGTGGAGTGTCCGGAATGCTGGCGGGAGAAAATACCGGAAGAAGAAAGGGAGACCCTGTTTCAGATTTTGAGTCAGGACCCAAGACCCTCTTATCAGAACGATCCGGGCAGGATCTATGGAATGGAGTATGCCGGCATGGAAGTAAAATTCCGGGTACAGGGCAGACAGCTTGAGGTGTGTGAGATAACAAAGGAGGAATGATAGGGATGATGGAATTTAGGACTGCGTCTATGGAGTATATTGAACGGATGTGTGAGATTACGGAAGATGCCAAGAGACAGCTTCGCAGCATGGGCCTGGACCAGTGGCAGAAAGGATATCCGTCCAGGGAAGTGTGGCTTAAGGATATCCAGGACGGGTGTACCTACCTGGCTGTAGATGACGGCGAGGTGCAGGGGATTTTCGCATTTCAGACAACGCCGGATCCCTCCTATGAGGAGATTGACGGTGCCTGGCTGACAGACGGCGCCTATGCTTCCATGCACCGGGTATGTGTGGCAGACGGCTGTAAAGGAAAAGGCGTGGCCGGTCAGATGTTTGCCAAAGGATTCGAGCTAGCCAGGGAAATGGGATTTCCGGCTGTGAGGATCGATACGCATCCGGAGAATTTTCCTATGCAGAGAGCGCTTGCCAAAGCAGGGTTCCGGCCCTGCGGCCAGATCCATCTGGTAGGCGGCTGTGAGGACGGCGATCTTCGGATCGCATTTGAAAAGGTGTTGTAAAGGAGGAGAGAAGATGGGACAGTCAAGCTATGAGAAAGCGTACAAACTGGGGAAAAAGGATTATCAGTACAGAGCAATGCATGGGATGCTGCCTACCCTGGAGGTGCTGGATGATATTCTGCCGCCCAGAGGATCGTATTCGGAAGTTCCGCTGGGACTGGTGCAGATTCCGCTGGAGCAGGTGGTAGGAACCAAGACAAATGGAAGAAGCAATGCGTTTTCGGGCAATTTTATGCCAATTCTGAAAATAGATTCCGAATTTGCCCAAAAGTGGATCGCACTGAGCGAAAGCCACGTAAACGAGGGAATACACACGCCGGTTAAGGCTTATGAATACATGAACAAATTCTATATCGAAGAGGGAAATAAAAGGGTCAGCGTCATGAAATTTTTCGGCGTGGTGTCTGCCCCGGGGATGGTGACCCGTATTGTACCGAGACGTACGGAAGAAAAGGAAAATAAAATCTACTATGAATATATGGATTTTTATGAGCTTTCAAAGGTGAACTTTATCTGGTTTACGAAGCTTGGAAGCTTCCAGAAGCTGCAGGAGGCGGTAGGGAAAGGGCCGAAAGAAGTATGGAGCCATGATGACCAGCTGGATTTCAGTTCTATCTACACCCGCTTTAAGGCAGAGTATCAGGCGGCGGGAGATCCGATCCCTTCAATCACGCCGGGAGATGCGTTCCTTGCCTTCATCACACTTTACGGTTATGATGAAGTCCGGGAAAAAACAGTAAATGAACTAAGGGAACTGATCTTCAAGAGCTGGGAAGAATTTAAGATGCTGGAAGAAGACGAGGAAGTAGAGCTGAAAATGGATCCGAATACAGAAAAGAAGCCTCTTCTGAGCAGGCTTTTACAGCCCAGCTCTCCCAGACTGAAGGTGGCGTTTATTTATGAAAAAACGGTCACGTCTTCTGCCTGGACCTATGCCCATGAGCTGGGGAGGCTTCATCTGGAGCAGACATTCCCGGAGGAGGTCGGCACCTGCTATTATGACGGTGTGACGCAGGAAAATATAGACGCTACGCTGGAGGATGCAGTGGCAAAGGGGTGTGATCTGATTTTTACAACAACACCGGTCATGGTACAGGCCAGCGTAAAGGCAGCTATTGCCAATCCGAAGGTGCGGATTCTGAACTGTTCAGTCAACACTATGCACCGCTATATCCGGACCTATTATTCCAGGATGCACGAGGCCAAGTTCCTGATGGGAGCTATTGCGGGGGCGATGGCGGAAAATAACAGGCTTTCCTATATTGCAGATTATCCGATTTACGGGACTATTGCCAATATCAATGCTTTTGCGCTTGGCGCACAGATGACGAACCCGCATGCAGAGGTGTATCTGGAATGGTCTTCTGTAAAAGATATTGATGTAATGGAAAATGTAAAACGGACGAACTCCAGCTGTATTTCCGGAAAGGATATGGTAATTCCGGAGGAAGGGTCCAGGTTTTTTGGGATCTATCATCTGGAAGACGGATCACCCCATAACCTGGCAATGCCGGTATGGCACTGGGGGAAATTTTATGAACAGCTGATCCGCACAATTATGAACGGAACCTGGAGCTACGATGATGATCCGACTACGAAAAAGGCGATCAATTACTGGTGGGGCATGTCGGCGGGAGTCGTGGATGTAATCTGCTCCCAGAATCTGCCGCTTGGCATGAAACGGCTGGTGAAGGTGCTGAAAAAGGCCATATGCTCTGGCAACTTCAATCCGTTTGACGGCGTGCTGTGTTCTCAGAACGGCATTATCCAGCCTGATCCGCAGGGAGTTCTGTCTCCGGAAGAGATCGTGACTATGGACTGGCTGGCTGACAATGTAATCGGTGAGATTCCGCCGGAGGATAAGCTGGAGGAGCAGTCCAGGGCAGTGGTACAGCAGCAGGGAGTAGAAAAGAAGAAAGGTTAGAATAAAAGAATGAGAATACTTGCGATTGCAGATGAGGAGTCTCCTTATCTGTGGGATTACTTTGAAAAGAGTAAGCTGGAGGGGATCGACCTGATCATTTCCTGTGGAGATCTTGCTCCGGAATACCTGTCCTTTCTTGCTACATTTACTTCAGCGCCGGTGCTGTATGTGCATGGCAATCATGATACCAAATATGATGAGCATCCGCCCAGCGGATGTATCAGCATTGAAGATCAGATCTATGTCTATCAGGGGGTGCGTATCCTTGGACTGGGCGGATCTATGCGGTACCGGCCCGGAAATTACCAGTATACAGAAGGTCAGATGAGAGGGCGGATCCGCAGACTCTGGTTCCAGCTTTTGCGCCATGGCGGATTTGATATTCTGGTGGCACATTCCCCGGCCTATCAGCTGAATGACGGCCGGGATCTGCCTCACCAGGGATTCCAGGCTTTTTTGAAGCTGATCGAGAAATACCATCCCAGATTCTTCCTTCATGGCCATGTGCACAAATCATACGGAAGACAGCACAAAAGATATGACAAGTATCTGGACACGCACGTCATCAATGCATTTGAGCGATGTGTATTTGATTATGAAGATGAAAACATAAAAGAGCATGTGTTTTAGCCCATTGGGGACGGGGGATTTTCAGAAATCCCCCGTCCCCAATCAATTTAATCTTAAAAAAGTTGTTGCAATATACCCCATTAGGGTATATAATATGTGCGTAAGGAGGAGCGGATATGGAAGAGAAACGAGAATGTCCACACAAAACCAAAGAACGTTCAGATAAAGAATTTAAGGATCTGATCCATCGCCTGAACCGGATCGAGGGCCAGGTGCGGGGGATCAAGCGTATGGTGGAGGACGATGCCTACTGTACAGATATCCTGATCCAGGTGTCTGCCGTAAATTCAGCGCTTAACAGCTTCAATAAGGTCCTGCTGGCCAATCATATCCGGACATGTGTAGCAGATGATATCCGGGCGGGACATGAAGAGACCATTGATGAACTGGTGGCTACATTGCAGAAGCTGATGAAATAAGGCGCTGGCCGAAGGGGAAAGATAATGAGTACAACATCAAAATGCAAGCAGGGAGGTCTGGATATATGGAACAATATACCGTGACCGGGATGAGCTGCGCCGCGTGCAGCGCCCGGGTGGAAAAGGCAGTATCCAAAGTGCCGGGTGTGTCGTCATGCTCTGTAAGCCTTCTGACAAATTCCATGGGGGTAGAAGGTACGGCCCGGCCGGAGGATATTATAGCCGCTGTAGAAGAAGCGGGATACGGGGCTTCACAGAAGGGGGCCGATGCTGCAAAAAGGAGTGGTTCCCGGGCGGCAGACGAAGAACTTTTGAAGGATAAAGAGACACCGGTATTAAGACGGAGGCTGATCGCTTCGCTGTGTTTCCTGATCCCGCTGATGTATGTGTCCATGGGGCACATGATGTGGGGATGGCCTGTGCCGGAGGCGCTTGAGGGAAACCATGTGGCAATGGGGCTTTTCCAGTTACTGTTTACCGTCATCATTATGGTGATCAATCAGAAATTTTTTATCAGCGGCTTTCGGAGCATCCTGCACCGGGCGCCCAACATGGACGCTCTGGTGGCACTGGGATCCGGCGCGTCTTTTCTTTACAGCACCTATGCATTGTTTGCCATGACAGACGCACAGATGCGGGGAGATGCAGCGGCAGTTATGTCTTATATGCATGAATTCTATTTTGAATCTGCCGCCATGATCCTGACGCTGATAACAGTGGGTAAGATGCTGGAGGCAAGGTCGAAAGGAAAAACGACAGACGCTCTGAAGAGTCTGATGCGGCTTGCGCCAAAGACGGCGGTTATTATCCGGAACGGTGCGGAGACTGAAGTCGGCATCGAAGAAGTAAGGACCGGAGATATATTTGTAGTGCGGCCTGGAGAGAATATTCCGGTGGACGGACGGATCCTGGAAGGGCACAGTGCGGTCAATGAATCAGCGCTGACCGGAGAGAGTATTCCGGTAGATAAAGAGGCGGGAGATCCGGTTTCTGCGGCTACGGTGAATCAGTCGGGATTCCTGAAATGTGAAGCCACCCGGGTGGGAGAGGACACCACGCTTTCCCAGATCATCCAGATGGTCAGCGATGCGGCGGCGACCAAGGCGCCTATTGCCAAGATTGCAGACAGGGTATCCGGCGTGTTTGTGCCGGCGGTGATCGGGATTGCAGTCCTGACACTGATCGTGTGGCTGATCGCAGGGCAGAGCTTTGGATTTGCCGTGGCAAGGGCGGTATCCGTCCTGGTGATCAGCTGTCCCTGTGCACTGGGACTTGCCACGCCTGTGGCAATCATGGTTGGAAGCGGCAGGGGAGCCAGGAACGGCATCATGTTTAAAACAGCGGTTTCTCTGGAAGAGGCCGGAAAAATGGAGATTGTTGCCCTGGATAAGACGGGCACGATCACCAGCGGGGAGCCTAAGGTGACAGATCTTCTGCCAGCGGAAGGCGTGTCCGAAGAAGAACTGCTTTCACTGGCCTATGCCCTGGAGAGAAAGAGTGAGCATCCTCTGGCGAAGGCGATCCTTGCTCTTGCAGAGGAACGGGAGATTGAAGCCGGAGAGGTAAAGGGTTTCCAGGCGGTTCCGGGAAACGGTCTTTCGGCTGTGCTGCAGGAGGAAGAGCTGTACGGAGGAAATCTGATATTTATCCGGAAGCATGCGAAGGTGCCGGAGGATTTGCGAAAAGCGGCGGAGCGGTTTGCAGAAGATGGAAAGACACCGCTGTTCTTCAGCAAAAACGGAATGGTCACCGGCGTGATCGCTGTGGCGGATGTGATCAAGGAAGACAGTCCGCAGGCAGTGAAAGAATTGCAGAACATGGGAATCCGTGTAGTTATGCTGACCGGAGATAATGAGCGGACGGCAAAAGCCATCGGACGCCAGGCTGGCGTGGATGAAGTGATCGCAGGAGTTCTGCCGGACGGAAAGGAAAGCGTGATCCGCCGGCTGAAAAGAAATGGCAGGGTAGCGATGGTGGGAGATGGCATCAATGACGCTCCGGCGCTGACCCGGGCAGATATAGGCATCGCCATCGGAGCGGGGACCGATATTGCTATAGATGCGGCAGATATTGTATTAATGAAGAGCCGTCTGAGTGATGTGCCGGCTGCTATCCGCTTAAGCCGGGCAACACTTAGAAATATTCATGAGAACCTGTTCTGGGCATTTTTCTATAACGTGATCGGCATCCCGCTGGCAGCAGGAGTCTGGTTCCCGCTGTTTGGATGGAAGCTGAATCCAATGTTCGGGGCGGCGGCTATGAGCCTTTCCAGTTTCTGTGTGGTGACAAACGCACTGCGGCTGAACTGGTTCCGGGTGCACGATGCATCCGGAGATAAGAAAATTAAAATTAGAAATCATAAGGAGGAACAATCAATGGAAAAGACAATGAAGATCGAGGGTATGATGTGTGGGCACTGTGAGGCGAGAGTGAAAAAATGCCTGGAGGCGCTTCCGGGCGTTGAGGAAGCGGTTGTCAGCCATGAGGCAGGGACTGCTGTCGTGACACTTAGCGCAGACGTGTCAGACGAAGCGCTTAAAAAAGCCGTTGAAGATCAGGACTACCAGGTGCTTGGAATTGAGTAGCAGGATGAAATATTATCTGGCCCCGCTAGAGGGTGTCACTTCGCACATTTACCGGAGGGCCTACCATACCTGTTTTTGCCCGATGGACAAATATTTTACGCCGTTTCTTGTACCGCACACAAAACGGGGATTTAATTCCAGAGAGAGACGGGAGATCCTGCCGGAAAATAATCCGGGGATGTATCTGGTTCCGCAGATCATGTCCAATGATGCGGACGGTTTCCTGAAGACAGAGGAAAAGCTCCGGGAATACGGCTACGAAGAGGTGAACCTGAATCTGGGATGCCCTTCAAAAACAGTGGTGTCAAAGAACAGAGGATCTGGATTCCTTTCAAAAACAGAGGAGCTGGACCGGTTTCTGGATCAGATCTACCGGGGGACAAAGGGAAAGATTTCTATCAAAACCAGAATCGGGAGATATAGTCCGGATGAATTTGAGGAGATTTTACGGATATACAATCAGTATCCGGTAGAGGAACTGATCATTCATCCAAGGGTTCAACAGGATTTTTATAAGAATCGCCCCAATCTGGAAGTGTTTGCCCGTGCAATGAAGGAAAGCAGGATCCCGGTCTGCTATAATGGAGATATCTTTACGCCGGAAGATGAAAAGCGGCTGGAAGAAAAATTCCCGGATCTTTCCTGTGTCATGCTTGGCAGAGGGATCATAAGAAATCCCGGGCTTTTAGGAGAGATAGAAGGATCCGGAAAAGCCTCCGCAGAACAGCTTCGGAAATTCCATGATCAGATTTTTCATGATTATCAGGAGAACAGTATGGGAGAGAAGCAGGTCCTGTTTAAAATGAAGGAGCTGTGGTCCTATATGGGAACCATGTTTCCGGAGAAGGGGAAGGCGTTAAAAAGTATTCGGAAATCAGAAAAATATGACCGTTACCAGGCGGCTGTGGAGGAGATCCTTGGATAAGGGTCTCCTCTTTGGATATTCAGACAGCTGCAGGGATTTCGGCTTTACATTTCTTCGGCACTGCACTATAATAAAGAAAAATTTGTTTTGGGATCAGAAAGGAGAAAATCCGCCATGGAAAATCAGAAGCAGAAAGTATATGATGCATTGGACAAGCTGAATATCAAATATGAGGTCGTGGAGCACGAACCAGTATATACAATGGAAGATATGGACAGACTCGGACTGCCGGAAAAGGGAACCCTGTGTAAAAATCTTTTTTTAAGAGATTCGAAGGGGAAGCGCCATTTTCTGGTAACCTGTGAGGAAAGCAAGAAGGTGGACTTAAAGGCCCTTGGACGCCAGCTGGGCGGAGGAAACTTAAGCTTTGCGTCGGAGGAGCGCCTGGAGAAGTATCTGGGGCTGAAGCAGGGAAGTGTGTCTCCTTTCGGGCTGATGAATGATACAGATCACCAGGTGGAATTCTTTATAGATAAAGACCTGAGCAGATGCAAGAGTCTGGGAATCCATCCGCTGGAAAATACAGCGACTGTCTTTTTATCCTACAAGGATCTGGACAAGTTCCTGTGGGATCTGGATATAGACGTGATCAAGATCAAGCTCTAGGCCAGGCGTCCGGATCAAGTATCGAAACAGCCTCTGATACCTGGGCTTCCCGCTTTTTGAAAGTTTATACTTTTTTAATTGCAAGTTCTGCATATGGGAAGTAAAATAGAAAAAGTAGTCACAGAGGAAAGCGAGGAACAATATGGAACAACAGCAGGGCAGGCCGACGCCGCCAATGCCGCCGGAAAATTACGGAAAACGGATGTGGCAGCTGTGGGGGCCGATTCTGATAAAATGGGGGATTGAGTTTCTGGTGTCAATGATAGCCATGACGGTACTGGCTATGGTATACCAGGTCGCCAATCCCGATGCCTTTACGGCAGCCTTAAATAGCGAGCAGAGTATGATAGATTTATATAATCAGCTGCTGGAACAGTATCTGAAGTCAAGTACCCTGATTCAGGGGATGACCGCATTTGTCATCATTCCAGTCATGTGGATTTTCTTCCACCGCGACAGAGTAAAGGAGCGTATGATGGGGATCGTACCGAATAAAAAGGCTCCTCTATGGAAGTATGCAGCAGTGGTGCTGATGTCTCTGACGCTGTGCCTGGGACTGAATAATCTGATCAATATCGGAAACCTGGCTGCTTCGGACGAAGCCTATACACAGACAATCCAGGCGCTTTATTCCGCAGCCTTCCCGGTACAGATCGTATGTCTGGGGATCCTGGTGCCAATCAGTGAGGAACTGGTTTTCCGGGGATTATTATTCCAGCGTCTGAGAGAGCGGGGAACATTTTTGCAGGCAGCACTTTATTCCGCAGTGGTATTTGGGCTGATGCATATGAATATGGTTCAGATGCTCTACGGGTTTATCCTGGGAATGATGCTGGCCTATGTTTATGAAAAATATGGCTCCGTTAAAGCTCCGATCCTGGCGCATATGACGATGAATCTTTTGTCTGTCACAGCGACAAAGATCGGTCTGATGGACTGGATGATGGAAGATATCATGCGTGTGGGCACGGTAACCGTAATCTGTGCGGCGGTGGCTGCGACCATGTTTGTCTTTATCCAGCGGATTGAGGAGAAGCCGGATCAGCCGGAGAAAAAGGATCATAATGAAAAAGTGGCGGCGATGTAGCCGCCTTTTTTCATGCCCGCGCCATTCGGAAAACCGCGGGCCGTACCGCGTTGCTGTGCGCCCGCACCGTTACTCAGCAGTTCAGCCCGCGCCATTCGGAAAACCGCACTGCGTGCTTACTGCGGCTACGCCGCTGTTTTCCTCATATACTGGCGCTTATCTCATGGATCTGTCCACTCAAAAAATCATACAAGCATGATTTTTCGTTGAACAGATCCATGGCTGAACTTTTGCCCAATATGTTACAAAAATGTTAAAAAATGTTGCAAAAATAATGGTGATGGAGTATAATCGACTCTAGATGTAGGTGGACTATGTCAAATCGAGGGGAAATCGAGTATAATTTATGTGAGAAGGAAGGTTGATTATGAAAAGATTTGGAATCAGACTGCTGACAGCGGTTGCAGCCAGCTCAATGATCGTAACACCGGTAATGGCAGCGCCTTCGGTAGATGATTTGGAAAGTGATAAAGCGGCGGCACAGAGTGAAGTTTCTTCACTTCAGGCACAGCTGACAGATTTGCTGACAAAGATCGGAGATCTGGAAGCGGACCTGATCTCTAAAGGAGAAGAGGTTATTCAGGCGCAGGCAGATCTGGAAGAGGCAGAAGCGAAAGAGGAGCAGCAGTATGAGGATATGAAGCTGCGTATTAAATATATGTATGAACAGGGCGGAAGCAGTGCGCTGGAGACTCTGATCGCATCGGAAAGCTTCTCTGATTTTGTAAACAAAGCAGAATATATTCAGAACGTTCATACATACGACCGTCAGATGCTGGATGAGTATGTGGCAACGACAAAGCAGATTGAAGAACTGAAGACAACTCTGGAGGATGACCAGAAGAAAATGGAATCCATGCAGACAGAGTATGAGGCTCAGGAAGCAGAGCTGAGCCAGACCATCGAGTCTAAGAAAGATGAAGTTGCCAATCTGGACGCACAGATTCAGGCGGCTGCAGAGGAAGCGGCAAGACAGGCGGCAGAGCAGCAGGCAGCCGAAGAAGCGGCCGCAGACAATAACGGCGGAAACAACGGCGGCGGAAATAATGGCGGCACTGTAAATAACGGCGGTGGAACAACAGGCGGATCCACAGGCGGAAGCACTGGAGGCAGCACAGGCGGCGGTTCTGGTAATGCAGGCAGCGGCAATACCTCTGTTGCACAGACAATCGTGAATGCAGCATACAGCCAGCTGGGTGTCCCTTATGTTTATGGCGGAAGCACTCCGGGTTCTGCGCTTGATTGTTCCGGACTGACACAGTACTGCCACAGAGTTGCAGGTATCAGCATCGCACGTACTTCTCAGGCACAGGGCGGCGGCGGAAAAGCAGTCAGCAGCCCGCTCCCGGGAGACCTGGTATGTTACGGCGGACATGTAGGTATCTATATCGGCGGCGGACAGATGATCCATGCACCGCACACCGGTGATGTCGTAAGAGTTGCCAGTGTATACGGATCACCGTGGTACAGACGGTATTGGTAGAAGTTGACGGATATTGTGGGAAATTTCTGGAAAAGTACAGAAATTGATTGAAAAACAATAAAAAATGTAGTATTCTGACCTTAAGATATGCTGGGGAGCATAGATAATACTTGTGACAGAAATAGTGACAAGAATGATAAGAATGGGTGAGGATATGAAAAAGAGATTGGTAAATGCGCTCATTACAGTTCTTGTAATGAGCGTTTTTTTCGCTACACCGGTCATGGCAGTGCCGGAAAGTGATAATGTGGCGGAGCTGGAAGAGCAGAAAAATGAAATGGAGAATCAGGCTGCCAGTGTACAGCAGCAGCTGGTTGGACTTTTGCTTCAGTATGACGCTCTTCAGCAGGATATAGAAAATCAGAAAGAAAGAGTCAGCCAGGCGCAGACGGAGCTTCAGACGGCGGAAGAAAAAGAAAAAGATCAATATGAAGCGATGAAAAAGCGTATCAAATATATTTATGAAGCAGGGGACTCTTCTTTCCTTGAGACACTGATCAGTGCAGAAAGCTTTTCTGATCTGGTGAATAAGGCGGAATATATCCAGAATGTACATAGCTATGACAGAGAGCAGCTGAAGGAATACGTGAAAGTAAAAGAAGAGGTCAAAGAGCGTAAAGCAGAGCTGGAAGCCGGCCAGGCAGACATGGAGCAGATGTCTGCGGATATGGGCAGACAGCAGACGGAACTTCAGGGAACACTGGATAGTATGAAAAGCCAGATTGCTGATTTTGATACACAGCTGGAAGCAGCACGGGCAGAAGCCTCGGCACAGCTTACTCAGCTTACGGAGGCAACAGAAAATATGGTGGCCTCTGCAGAAGGACAGGATTCATCAGGAGGTCAGGCATCCGGCGGCGGAAATAATGGCGGCACCAGCCAGCCTTCCGGTGGGAACGGCGGCGGGGGCGGCACCAGCAAGCCCTCTACAGGAGGCGGCGGAAACAATAAACCGTCAGGCGGCGGCAGCACGTCCACACCTGGAAACGCGTCTCTGGGTCAGCAGATCGCAAGCCGTGCCTGTCAGTATGTGGGGAATCCCTATAAATACGGCGGTACCAGTCTGACAAATGGAGCGGACTGTTCCGGATTCGTCATGTCAGTTCATGCATTGTTCGGGATTTCCACACCAAGAGATTCATGGGGACAGCTGGCCGGAGGTAAAGCGGTCAACTATTCGGATATGCTGCCGGGCGACGTGATCGTATACAGCAATCATGTGGCGATCTATATCGGCGGCAATCAGATCGTTCATGCATCCAACAGCGCACCTTATCCGGCGGGCGGTATCAAGATCAGTTCGCCTCCGAATTACCGGACGGTTCTGGGTGTCAGAAGGTACTGGTAGGATTAAAAACATCATATAATAGCCAGGTAAGAAGACAGACCTGCAAAAGATAAGAAAAGCCTTGCAACAGCAAGGCTTTTGTGTTATTATAATACGGTCGCAAAAAACACGTACATGTTTGCCCGAGATGGTGCCAAAGCTTGATGACAAGACGGTTTCGAGGGCTTACACACGTACGGAAGTAAAAAAAACCAAATGGAGGAAAGAAACATGAGCGTAATTTCAATGAAGCAGCTTTTAGAGGCAGGTGTTCATTTCGGACATCAGACAAGAAGATGGAACCCTAAGATGGCTCCGTATATCTACACAGAGAGAAACGGTATCTACATCATTGACCTGCAGAAGTCTGTAGGAAAAGTAGACGAGGCTTATCAGGCAGTATCTGATATCGCAGCAGACGGCGGTACAATCCTGTTCGTAGGAACAAAGAAGCAGGCACAGGATGCTATCAAGACAGAGGCAGAGCGCTGCGGAATGTTCTATGTAAATGAGAGATGGCTCGGCGGTATGCTGACAAACTTCAAGACCATCAAGAGCAGAGTTGCACGTCTGAAAGAGATCGAAAGAATGTCTGAGGACGGAACCTTTGACGTGCTGCCGAAGAAAGAGGTCATTCAGTTAAAGAAAGAATGGGAAAAGCTGGAGAAGAACCTGGGCGGAATCAAAGAAATGAAGAAGCTCCCGGATGCAATCTTTGTTGTAGACCCGAAGAAGGAAAGAATCTGCGTACAGGAAGCACACACCCTGGGAATCCCGCTGATCGGAATTGCTGATACCAACTGTGATCCGGAAGAACTGGATTATGTAATCCCTGGAAATGATGACGCGATCCGTGCAGTAAAACTGATCGTTTCTAAGATGGCAGATGCTGTAGTAGAGGCAAATCAGGGAATGACAGGAGACGACGAGGCTGTTTATGAAGAAGCAGCAGAAGAAGTATACGAAGAGGAAGCAGCAGAAGAATAAGATTGTAAAGTGTGGAGGAAGATAAGATGGCAGTTACAGCTAGTATGGTAAAAGAGTTAAGAGAATTGACCGGCGCAGGAATGATGGACTGCAAGAAGGCTCTGAACGAGACAGACGGAGATATGGATGCAGCGATCGAATACCTGAGAAAGAACGGTGAAGCTAAGGCTGTGAAGAAAGCCGGAAGAATTGCGGCAGAGGGTCTTGTTATGGCAGAGGTTAAGGATGATAAGACCGCAGCAATCGTAGAGGTAAACTCTGAGACAGACTTTGTTGCAAAGAATGCAGAGTTCCAGGCTTTTGTAAAGGCTGTTACCAACCAGGCAATGGCTACAGAAGCAAAGGATATGGATACATTCATGGCAGAGGCATGGAATGAGGACAGCTCCAAGACTGTACAGGATGCCCTGACAGAGAAGATTTCCGTAATCGGAGAGAAACTGAGCATCCGCAGATTTGAGAAGATCGTATCTAATGGATGCGTGGTATCCTACATCCACGGCGGTGGACGTATCGGCGTTCTGGTTGAGGCCGAGACAGATGTTGTCAACGATGAGATCCGCAAATGTCTGAAGAACGTTGCAATGCAGGTGGCTGCAATGTCTCCGAAGTATGTATCCCGTGACGAAGTATCTCAGGAATTCATGGATCATGAAAAAGAGATCCTTCTTGCACAGGCTAAGACAGAGAATCCGGATAAGCCGGACAACATCATCGAGAAGATGATCATCGGACGTCTCAACAAAGAGATGAAAGAGATCTGCCTGTTAGACCAGGTATACGTACAGGACAGCGATCTGACTGTTTCCAAGTATGTGGCTAAGGTTGCAAAGGAAAACGGCGCTAACATGACTGTTAAGAAGTTCATCCGTTTCGAGACCGGTGAAGGAATCGAGAAGAAAGTAGATGACTTCGCAGCAGAAGTAGCAGCACAGGCTGGAATGTAATTCAGGAAGCCGTAAAATAGATGGCGGCTATGCAGACTCAACTAATATATTAATTTTAGAAGAGCTTCGGGAAATCCGGAGCTCTTTATTTTATGAAAAGATTTTGAAGATGAAATTCAGCTAAGTTGAAAAATGATAAATTGCCAGACGGTGTCTGACAAATTAAGTTGGTTACATATTTGTGAGTTAATTAAGCTTGATGACGATTTGGAGAGGAGTTTTTATGAGCAGCAAACTTTGAATGAAAATTGGAGTGTTAGAGAACTTCAGCGACAGATAGATTCAGTTTTATTTTTCAAAATAATCCCATTGAATTTTTTATGTGCAGCACATATAATAATTAGAAAAGGCTCGTAGAACGTGAGGATAAAGAAAGTTCAATAGAAGATTTGGTCGTAGAACGCGACCAAGTAAAATAAAAGAAAAGTTCACTGAGAAGACAACTCCTAGAAATAGGAGTTGTTTCTAAATACAGGAGAAAAGATGCGAACAAAAGTGTTCGCAGAAAAGGAGCGGATGAAAGATGGAATTTATGACTGCGAAAGAAGCGGCAGAAAAGTGGAATGTATCTGTGCGTCTCATTCAAAGGTATTGTGCCCAGGGCCGGATCTGTGGAGCAAGGAAAAACGGAACGGCCTGGGAGCTCCCATCCGATGCGGAAAAGCCCAAAAATATAAGAAAAGTACAGGAGGCTTACAGCAATCCGCCTTTTCAGAATCTCATGCCGCTTATGAATACACCGTTTCATCCGGGTGACTGCCAAAAACTGCTTGCCGGCATGAAAGACGGAGCGAGAAAAGATATTGCAAGTGCTGAATACTATTATTTCAGCGGACGCCCGGAAATGGCGAAGCAGAAAGCGGAAGAATATCTAATCTGTAAAAATCCGGAGCTGCGTCTTTCCGCCTGCCTGATCAATGCTTTTGCAAATCTGTCCATCGGGCAGATTGACCAGGCGAAGCAGGCGCTGGCGGAGATCAGAAATACATTGAAAGAGGATAAAAAGAGAGCCCCGCAGGCAGGGGTGATCGACGCTTTCATTGCAGCTACAGCGGCCGTTCTTTTACATCTGCCACTGCCGGAAGAAATACCGTCCGCCCAGGATTTCCTGCCCCTCCTGCCCTTTGGCCTGCGGGCCTTTGCCCTGTATGTGGAAGCTCATTCCCTCTATCTGCAGAAAAATTATGAAAAGAGCATAGGGATCATAGAGTCTGCGCTGACTATGGGAGCGGAACAGTATCCGATACCAGCCATTTATCTGCATCTGGCAGCTGTTATGGATTATATGAGCCTGAAGCAGCCCCGGATGGCAGAGAGACATCTCCTGGATGCGTGGGAACTGGCGCGCCCGGATGATCTGATCGAGGGATTTGGGGAACATCATGGTTTGCTGGGCGGAATGTTGGAGGCTGTGATCAAGCAGAAATGGCCGGAAGATTTTAAACGGATCATTGCCATCACCTATAAATTTTCTGCCGGATGGAGAAAGATCCATAATCCCGAAACCGGGCATGAGGTAGCGGATGATCTTAGCACAACTGAGTTTGCCGCGGCCATGCTTGCCGCAAGAGGATGGACCAACACGGAAATCGGCGTACACATGAATATTTCGGCGAACACAGTAAAAACCCATCTCTCCCAGGCCATGAAAAAGCTGCATGTAGAGAGCAGAAAAGACCTGAAACAATATATGCTGCAATAAAAGTACCCGCAGAAATACCTGAGGTATCACCTGTCTGAGGTGGTGAAATGGGTGATAGATTGTTCATTTTAATCCCGGTATAATGAAAGTATGAATCCAGTGTATGCGCCTGGAGAAAAGACACTTTGCCTGGCGTATGCGATAATAAAAAATGCGCTTCGATGTGGAAACAAAGGAAACAGAAGCCGGAGCGAAGGAGGAATGAGGATGAAAAAACGATGGATGACACTATTCTTGTGTCTGTGCCTGGTCTTTACTATGCTTCCTGCAACGGCCTTTGCCGGGGAAGAACAGGCTGACGGTACAGGCGCAGAACCAGCCGCCGGGTGTATCTGCACCGAGCTGTGCAGCGAGGACAATGTAAATAAAGACTGCCCGATATGTGGTGTAGAGGGAGCGGATTTATCCGGTTGCAAGGGTGTGGCTTCAGCGGAATGTACCTGTGAAACCCTCTACACCGCGGAAGAAATCAATGCGGATTGCCCGGTCTGCTCTGCGGAGGGTGCCGAGTTGGATAAGGTTTGCGTCGGTGTAGCTCCTATGCTGCCCGTCACGGCACTGGCGGCGGGAGAGCACGACAGTCATAGCGACGGCTGGACGGAGTTGACGGCGGATACCACCACCATATCCGGCGGCAGCTACTACCTGTCCGACGATGTAGTGTACACCGGTGCCGAGTCCATCACCGTCAGCGGCGAGGTGATCCTCTGCCTTAACGGCCAAGAGCTAAACCTGAACGGGCAGCACATCTCTGTGAGCAACGGCGCAAGTCTCACCCTGTGCGACTGCTCCACTGGCGGCGTTCTCACCGGCGGTTCTGGCAGCAACGGCGGCGGGGTGTATGTGGACGGCGGCGGCACCTTCACTATGACCGGCGGCAGCATCGCCGACAACACCGCCGCTGCCGGCGGCGGGGTGTATGTGTACAAAGGCGGCACCTTCACTATGGAGGGCGGCAGCATCAACAACAACACGACCACCTCAGGAGGAGGTGGTGGGGTGATGGTTTACGAAGGCACCTTTACCCTGTCCGGTGGCTCCATCACCGACAACGCCACTAACAGCGAAACTTATGGTTACGGCGGCGGGGTGTGTCTATACGGCACCTTTTATCTGTCCGGTGATTCCATCATTCAAGACAATACGAAGGCTGGTGCCACTGACAACCTGTATTTAGGATGGAATACAATCAACATCACTGGGCCGCTGGGCGAAAACGCGCACATTGGCGTTAACGCAGAAAATGTCCCCCGCAGTTTCATCAGCGGGTGGAGCAACAATATGGCGGGCAAAGACCCGGCGGACTACTTCTCCTCCGACGGTGACGCCTGTGGCATTGGTTTGAACACCGCCGGGGATGTGGTGCTGGGCAACCTGTGCACCACCATAACCCTGAATCCGAACGACGGTACCCTCCCGGAGTTTTCTCTCGTGGCGGGGGCAGCCCTGCCTATCCCCTCCAAAACCGGCTATACCTTCGCCGGATGGTATGAGACCCCGGAATTCAGCGGCAACCCAGTAACGGACATCCCCACCAACAGCACCGAGAATCTGAACTTCTATGCCAAGTGGACGGCCAACACATACACCGTGACCTTTGACGCCAATGGCGGCAGCGTAAGCCAAACCAGTGCCGTGACTGTGGCCGGAAAACTGACAAGCCTGCCTACTCCGACCTATGATGGCTATGACTTCCTCGGCTGGTACACGCAGAAAGACGGCGGAGATGAAGTAACAACCAATACAGTATTTACGAAGGATACCACCATCTACGCCCATTGGCAGAACATTCCTGTTACCAACTTAGAGCTGAACAAAGACAGCCTGACCTTACAGGAAAAAGGCAGCGATACCCTGACTGCTGCGGTAGAGCCTGCCGATGCCACCAATCAGGATGTGACCTGGGAAAGCAGCGACACCAGCATTGCCACGGTAAATGCAAGCGGGAAAGTAACTGCCATAAGCGTCGGCAGTGCCACCATTACCGCCACTGCTGCGGATGGCAGTGGGAAAAGCGCTTCTTGCTCCGTGACAGTGACACATGGAAATATGGCATATACAAAGAAAGACGCCACCTGTACGGAGAAGGGGAACAAGGAATACTGGACTTGTGAGGCCTGCGGAAAGCATTTTAGTGATGACGAGGGAAATACGGAGATAACCCTGGATCAGACAGTGATCCCGGCTACCGGTCACAGCTATGGAGAGCCGGTCTGGAACTGGTCGGAGGATGGAAAGAACTGTACCGTAACCTTTATCTGTGCGAATGATGATTCTCATAGGGAAACACCCAGGGTAACTGTTTCTTCCAAAGTAAAGACTCCGGCGACCTGCACAGAGAAGGGAGTTACAGAATATACGGCGACGGCAGAGTTTAATGGCAAAATCTTTACGGATACAAAGGCGGTGGCAGACATAGCGCAGACTGCTCACAATTACAAGGACGGTAAATGTACAGTTTGCGGAGCTGCTGATCCGGCGTATCAGAAGCCTGCCAAAAGCGATACTGTTTCCGGCAAAAATGATACCGCAAAAGCGGTACAGACAGGTGATATGGCTAATCCGGCAGTATGGATTTTACTGCTGACCGCCTCTGTACTTATATTTGCCGGTACGGTCGTGTTCCGTAAGAAAAAGGGAAATTAAGCGGATATTGAAAGAAAGTATAGCATCTGCCAGCACGGTTATGTGCTGGCAGATCTGCTGTATAGATATTAAAAAATTGAAGCTGTCATACAGACGGCACAGCCGTCCGTTATGAGTTTTCGGAAAAGAACCTGTTCATCAGCCGGAGAAATTGTTTTAATACGGGATGGTCGTCATCCCGGCGATAATAGACTCCAAAAGAAAGCTCCGGCACATCCTTTAGTGGAATGTAGCAAAGTTCCGGGTCGCGGACTTTTGGGATATCAGGATATATGGTATAGCCCACTTGGGCCTTAGCCAGGGTAAAGGCGCTTTCGACATTTTCAGTAAAGTACCGCTGTTCCGGGGGAAGCCCGATCAGGATATTGTTCTGGACGGCAAAGACAGAGCCTGAGATATGCCTGGGTGAGCAGGCAATAATATTTCCTGACAGATCCTCCCTGGACAGAGAGGTATAGCGGGCCAGCGGCGAAGCCGGAGAGCAGATACAGGCAACAGGGGCGGTGCACAGTCTGCGGTAGCTCAGGGCGGACTTCGGCTGGTCGCCTTTTATGCCGAAAGCGACATGAAGCTGTTGATTGATAACCATTCCCTGCATGCCCGGAAATGGGACCAGGTGCATGGAAGGGCGCAGGAGAGGAAATTCTTCGGACAGCTCTTTTAGGACAGAGGGCAGCAGCCCCAGCTCTATATAATTGTGGCAGCCAATATCAAAAGGAATAAAGTGTTCATGTCTTCCCAGTCGTTCTTTGGCGGATAATGCTGTTTTCAGGATCAGCTGTGCGTCGGGAAGGAACATCAGGCCTTCCTGGGTAAGAGACACGCTTTTGCTGGTCCTCAGGAATAGTTTGGTGCCCAGCTCTTCTTCCAGGGCATGGATCTGATGGCTTACAGCCGGCTGGGTGATCTTCAGCTCTTCGGAGGCCCTGGAAAAATTCAGATGCTCCGCAACGGCAACAAAACATTCTAACTGGATCGTATTCATGAAAATCTCCTTTATCTGATTAAATTGAAAAATAAGTAACAATAAAAAGTATTTATTAATTATACCATTCTCCGTCCAGGCGCACAAGCGGACGGGAAAACTTAATTTTATCTATTGCAAAGAAGGCTGTATTTTTGTATAATGACAGACGTTTGAGATTAAAAGGCATCCATAGGTGATGCCTTTTCAAATGTGAAAGGGGACAGTAAATGGTTCAGGATATGACGGTCGGAAACCCGACAAAACGGATTTTAAATTTTACAGCTCCGATTTTTATTGGGAATATATTTCAGCAGTTTTACAGTATGGCGGATACGATCATTGTGGGAAAGTTTGTAGGCAACGCCGCCCTGGCAGCTGTGGGAGCCTGCGGAACCCTGATGTTTTTGATCCTGGGATTTCTGCAGGGAATGACTGCGGGATTTACAGTGGTGACAGCACAGCATTATGGAGCGGGCAATCAGAAGGCGATGCGCCGTTCGGTGGCGTCAGCTGCTGTGCTTTCAGCCGTCGTGTCGGTGGTGCTGACGGCAGTCAGCATGGCAATGATGGAGCAGATCCTGCATTGGATGAATACGCCGGAAGATATGTATGGCCAGGCATACGGATATATTATGGTGATCTGTGCAGGTATCGTGGCACAGGTGCTGTACAATCTGCTGGCCAGTATCTTAAGAGCCATCGGAGACAGTAAAAGACCTTTATATTTTCTGATCCTGGCAGCCTTCCTGAATGTGGTGCTGGACCTTTTGTTTATTGCCGGATTCCATATGGGAGCGGAGGGAGCCGCTTATGCGACAGTAATCTCTCAGGGGGTGTCCGGCGGGCTTTGCCTTTTCTACATTTATAAAAAGGTGCCGGCGCTTCATCTGCATAGAGAAGACTGGCGCCTGGACGGGGATCTGGTGAAATGGCAGGTGGCCATCGGATTTCCTATGGCATTTCAGTATTCCATTACGGCTATCGGGACAATTGTGCTGCAGGCGTGTCTGAATACACTGGGATCTGTAGCTGCCGCAGGTTTTGCGGCCGCCAGCAAGATTGAACAGGTGGTGTCTCAGGCATATGTTGCGCTGGGAACAACGATGGCAACTTACTGTGCGCAGAATACAGGAGCAGGGGAGAAGGAGCGCCTCCGGAAAGGATTCAGAAGCGCCACCTGGATCGGAATTATATATGCGGTATTATCCGGACTTCTGATCATTCTGGCCGGCAAATATCTTACGGTGCTGTTCGTCTCTGAAAACCTGAACGAGATTACCGGATATGTGGATACTTATCTGAAATGTGTGGGAATTTCCTTTATCCCGCTGGTTTTCGTCAACGTATACCGCAACGGTATCCAGGGGATGGGATTTGGTCTGCTGCCTATGACAGCCGGTGTGGCCGAACTGATCGGCCGGAGTGTGATGGCGCTTATAGCAGCCTGGTTTGGCAGTTATGTGGGAATGTGCTTTGCGGCTCCTCTGGCATGGGTGCTGGCTGGGGGACTCTTGTTTGTGATGTATTTATATATAATGAAAAAGAGGATATGATATTTTTAAGATTCCCTTTTTTGCGTTCCTATGTTATACTTTATCTAAGTATGCAAAAGGTATGATAAACAGAAAATAAGGAGCATGACAGAATATGAAAAGAGTATTATTGAAACTCAGCGGAGAAGCTCTTGCGGGCGATAAGAAGACTGGCTTCGATGAAGAGACATGCCTTGGTGTGGCGCGTCAGGTAAAGCAGCTTGTGGACGAAGGCGTCCAGGTGGCTATCGTGACAGGCGGAGGCAATTTCTGGCGGGGCAGGACCAGCGAGACTATTGACCGTGTAAAAGCAGATCAGATCGGAATGCTGGCCACAGTGATGAACTGTATCTATGTATCAGATATTTTCCGTCATGTGGGGATGAAGACGGAGGTGTTCACGCCGTTTGTGTGCGGGGCTTTTACGACATTGTTTTCCAAAGACGCCGCGACGGAAGCGTTAAATGCCGGTAAGGTGATCTTCTTTGCAGGAGGAACGGGACATCCGTATTTCTCTACGGATACAGGGGCTGTGCTCCGGGCTATTGAGATCGAGGCAGATGCCATGCTGCTGGCGAAGGCTATTGACGGCATTTATGACAGTGATCCGAAGGTGAATCCGCAGGCAAAGAAGTTTGATGAGATTTCTATCCAGGAGATCATAGACCGCAAGCTGATGGCGGTAGATCTGACAGCGTCTATCATGTGTCTGGAGAATAAGATGCCGATGCTGGTGTTTGGATTAAATGAGGAAAACAGTATCGTCAATACGATGTCAGGAACATTTACAGGAACGAAAGTGACTGTGTAAAATAAGGGAGGAAACAAAGCATGAACGAGAAATTACAGACATACGAGGAGAAAATGAAGAAGACCATGGCAAATCTGGACAGCGAGCTGGCAACGATCCGCGCGGGACGTGCCAACCCCAATGTACTGAACAAGATCATGGTAGATTACTATGGATCCCCCACACCAATCCAGCAGGTGGCGAACGTTTCTGTTCCGGAGCCGCGGATGATCCAGATCCAGCCATGGGAGAAAAGCATGGTGAAAGTGATCGAGAAGGCTATCCAGACCTCTGACCTTGGAATTAATCCGGCGAATGACGGATCCAGCATCCGGCTGGTATTTCCGGAGCTTACCGAGGAACGCAGAAAAGAGCTGGTAAAAGACGTTAAGAAAAAGGGAGAGGCTGCAAAGGTTGCGATCCGCAATATCCGCCGAGACGGAAATGATGCATTTAAAAAGTTGAAAGGATCTGACGTATCAGAGGATGAGATCAAGGATATGGAAGACGATCTTCAGAAGATGACAGATAAATTTGTCAAAGAAGTTGATAAGGCTGTGGATGTAAAATCGAAAGAGGTCATGACCGTTTAATTAGCATAACAGTTTCAAGAAGGGGGCAGATCTGGAGGATACCTGGTCTGTCCTTATGTTTGCAAAAGGAGGCGATGATCTTATGAAGATACCACAGCATGTGGCGATCATATTAGATGGAAACGGGCGCTGGGCAAAGGGGAAAGGAATGCCCCGGAATTACGGCCATGCCCAGGGAAGTAAAAATGTAGAAAGGATCTGTGAGGAATCCTGGCATATGGGCATTAAATATCTGACGGTCTATGCGTTTTCCACAGAGAACTGGAACCGTCCCAAGGACGAGGTGGACGCCTTGATGAAGCTTCTGCGCAATTATATGAAAACCTGTCTCAAGACAGCGGCGAAGAACGATATGAAGGTTCGTGTCATCGGAGACCTTTCCGGCCTGGATGAGGATATCAGGAGCAGGATACTGGAGCTCGAAGAGGCTACGAAAGAAAATGGAGGTCTGAACTTCCAGATTGCCATCAATTACGGAAGCAGGGACGAGATCTTAAGGGCGGTCAGAAAGGCGGTGGCGGACTGCAGGGACGGAAAGCTGGAACCGGAGGATATTGACGAAAAAGTGTTTGATCATTATCTGGATACTCATGATATCCCGGATCCGGATCTCTTGATCCGGACCAGCGGGGAGCAAAGGCTGTCTAATTATCTTTTGTGGCAGCTGGCGTATACAGAGTTCTATTTTACAGATGTACTGTGGCCGGATTTTACCAAAAAAGAGCTGGAGAAGGCTATTGAACAGTACAATCGCAGAGACCGCCGTTACGGCGGGGTGAAGGAGGCTTAAAGAGGATGTTTAAAACAAGACTTTTAAGCGGCATTGTGCTGGTCATCGTACTGATCGCAACAGTGGGGTATGGCGGTAATATCCTGTTTTTCCTGCTGCTGGCAGTCAGCCTGATCGGTATGACAGAGCTTTATAAAGTAGTGGAGGCGGAGCAGACGCTTCTTGGAGTCGTGGGATATCTGGCGGCGGCATTTTATTATCGTCTTTTATACGTGGGAGAAATGGAGCATCTGATGATGCTGTCGATCCTGTTTTTGGTGCTGCTTATGGCAGTGTATGTATTTTCATTTCCCAAATACCGTGCAGAACAGGTGATGACGGTATATTTTGGACTTTTCTATGTGGCTATGATGCTGTCCTTTGTGTACCAGACACGGATGCTGCCGGACGGCGGCGTGGTAGTATGGCTGATATTTTTAAGCTCCTGGGGATGTGACACCTGTGCCTATTGTGTAGGGATGCTGATAGGAAAGCATAAGATGGCTCCAAAGCTAAGTCCAAAGAAATCCGTGGAAGGCGGAATCGGAGGGATCGTCGGTGCGGCGCTTCTGGGCGTGCTTTTTGGACTGGCTATGAATCAGTGGGGAGGAGCGGATGCAAACCTTCTGCATTATGCCGTGATCTGTGCCGCCGGAGGAGCAATTTCTCAGGTGGGAGATCTGGCGGCTTCAGCCATTAAGCGGAATCATGATATTAAGGATTACGGAAAGCTGATCCCGGGACACGGCGGGATCCTGGACCGGTTTGACAGCGTGATATTTACGGCGCCGGTGATCTTTTATCTGGCGTCTGTCATATAATAATGGAGGAGAGGCAGCATATGAAGAAAATAGCAATCCTGGGTTCTACAGGCTCTATCGGTACGCAGACGCTGGAGATCGTAAGAGAGAATAAGGATCTGGAAGTCTTAGGGATCGCCGCAAGAAGTAACATCCGGCTCCTGGAGCAGCAGATCAGAGAATTTTCGCCGAAGCTTGCGGCGGTCTGGTCAGAAGAGAAGGCAAAAGAACTGCGGACCATGATCGCGGATACAGATACAAAGGTGGTTTCCGGCATGGATGGACTGCTCCAGGTATCAGCCATGGAAGATACGGAGATACTAGTGACAGCTATCGTGGGGATGATCGGCATCCGTCCGACGATTGAGGCAATCCGGGCGGGTAAGGACATTGCCCTGGCTAATAAGGAGACACTGGTGACAGCCGGTCATCTGATCATGCCTTTGGCAAAAGAGCATCAGGTTAAGATCCTGCCGGTAGACAGTGAGCACAGTGCCATCTTCCAGTGTTTGCAGGGAAATGAAGGAAACCGGATCCACAAAATCCTTCTGACGGCTTCCGGCGGACCCTTCCGCGGAAAGAAGCAGGAAGACCTTCTGGAGGTACAGGTGGAGGATGCGCTCCGGCACCCGAACTGGTCTATGGGGCCAAAGATTACCATTGATTCTTCTACGATGATCAATAAGGGACTGGAGGTTATAGAGGCAAAATGGCTGTTTGACGTGGATGTGGACCAGGTGCAGGTTGTCGTTCAGCCAAGAAGCATCATTCATTCCATGGTGGAATATGAAGATGGCGCCGTAATGGCGCAGCTTGGGACTCCGGATATGAAGCTGCCGATCCAGTATGCCCTTTATTATCCCGAAAGACGGCATCTTGGCGGGGACCGGCTGGACTTCTGGAAACTTCGCAGCATCACTTTCGAGGAGCCGGACATGGATACTTTCTATGGACTGAAGCTTGCATATATTGCCGGCCGCAGAGGAGGATCGCTGCCGACAGTATTTAATGCGGCTAATGAGTTGGCAGTGCAGCAGTTTTTAAGAAAAGAGATCAAATATCTGGAGATTATGGAGATCATCGAGGACTGCATCCGGGCGCATAAAGTGATCGAGGATCCAAGCCTTGATGAGATTCTTAAGACAGAGCAGGAAACCTACGAACGAATTAACAGCAGGAGGTAACACTTGGGTATTGTATTAGCAATCTTACTCTTTGGCTTTATTGTGTTTTTTCACGAGCTGGGACATTTTCTCCTGGCAAAGAAAAATAAAATCGACGTGGATGAATTTGCGGTAGGCATGGGGCCGGCGCTGTTCCAGAAGACCTATAAGGGAACCCGGTACAGTATCAGACTGCTGCCTATCGGAGGGTATTGCGCTATGGGAGAAGACGAGGAGGCTACGGATTCGCCCAACAATTTTAATAATAAATCCGTCTGGGCAAGGATCAGCGTGATCGCCGCCGGACCTGTTTTTAATTTTATCCTGGCATGGATCTTTTCCGTGATCCTGATCTTTATGATCGGATATGACCAGCCGGTGATCGGCAGTGTGGATGAGGGATATCCTGCAGCGGAGGTCGGACTGCAGGAGGGCGACCGGGTGGTACAGATCGGAGATAAAAATATCCATATCTATCGGGAGATATCCGCCTATCTGCAGTTCCATCCGGACGAGGATGTGGTGCTGACCTACGAAAGAGACGGAGAGCAACATACGGTAACGCTGACGCCAAAGATGGACGAGGAGCTTGGATATGAGAGGATCGGGCTTGCCAGCAGTGGAAATACAAAGGCTAATCTTCTGACGGCCTTCCAGTACGGAACCTATGAGGTAAAATATTGGATCGAAGTTACGTTAGACAGCCTGCGGATGCTGGTGACAGGACAGATCGGGGTTGACCAGCTGTCCGGTCCGGTGGGAATTGTAGACGTGGTGGATGAGACTTATCAGCAGAGCCGTTCCTACGGCGCTTATGTGGTGGCGGCACAGATGCTGTACCTGGCGATCCTGCTGTCTGCAAACCTGGGTGTGATGAATCTTCTGCCTCTTCCGGCCCTGGACGGCGGACGTCTGGTATTTCTGTTTGTGGAGGCTGTCCGTAAGAAACGGGTGCCGCCGGAAAAGGAAGGATATGTGCATTTCGCTGGAATCGTGCTGTTGATGCTTCTGATGGTCGTGGTTATGTATAACGATATCCAGAGAGTGTTCTTTTAAAAAAATAAAGGGAGTACGTACAAGGCTTTATTAAGAAGATAGAGCCTTGCACGTACTCCCTTTTGTAAAATCCGGTTTTATGATAAGATAAGAAAAATCAGTTTTAATTAAGTTCTGCGATCCGGGATACGCCGACGTAGACTTCAGAGATTTTGTACCAGGTAGGATAGTCTACGATACCGGTAGCCGGAAGGCCGAAGATGGACTGGAACTTCCGGACGGCGGCTTTGGTGGCGGGGCCGTAGACCCCGTCTGCGTCGATCCTTGGAAGAGCAGGGTAAGCACTGGCAATCGTGTTCAGCTGTTCCTGCATCTGCCGGACCTTGCTTCCGGTAGCGCCGGTGTCCAGATCATAGCCGGGCCAGGAGGAGGGGATGCCGGAGATAGATTCGGCAGTATTGATGTACATGTCATCCCCGTAGTAATAGCGGAGAATCTGGATGGCAGAATACCCCTGTTCGCCCAGGGAACAGGATCCCCACTGTGTCATCCAGTCAGGGCACTGCACCTGACGCCCGTCGCAGTACTGGGTCAGGATGGGCTGGCGTACGCCCGGGCGGGACAGGTAATTGGAGAATAGCTCATCTACGATAGGAGAAATTGTATCATAAAAGTTCCGCTCGGGGATCCATTTGTGGTCAAAGGCCGTGGAGGAAGTGATGGTGAAATCATACCCCATGTTCCTGTACCATTCTGTGTAAACCCTGTTCAGGGTAAAAGACATGATAGCCAGCACGTTGGCGCGGATGGTGTCTTCGGGCCAGGTGGCATAGATTTCGCTGGAGGCCACATTTTTGATATAGTCTTTATATTTTACATAATAGTTTCTGGCAGTGGAATCCCGCGGACTCCCATCGTGGACCACAATGTATTCCGGCACAACTACGCGGCTTAAGACGATCTCGCCGGTTTCGTCCATGGGCTTGATCTCGGATTCCGGTATTTTTGCCGGATAAGTTCCATATAATGTGTGTGCAGGGATCACGAAAACTTCTTCTGAGGGACCCGTGGTGTCGGAAGGGTTCATGGTCACATTCTGAATGGCTTTTACAGTAGGGAGGATTTCCACACCGGCGATGCTGACAGATTCAAATCCGGGGGCTTCAATATGAAGAGTGTATTCTGAATAAGGTTGTTCTTCAATGGCGGGATTCAGACTATATTCCAGCGGCGGGGCATTAAGCTCTATAGTTTCTGTCTGGCCGGAGGAGTCGGTGTGCAGCTCTTCCAGGATGTTGTCGGGAACGCCGGTATAGGAAATATGGATGGTGGCATCCGTGACAGGCCGGGAGTTGACGCCGGAGGTCAGGTTGATCTGCAGGCTTCCAAGCTCCGGTGTATCTGCGGAGGCATGTTGTTGGATCGTATTCATGGCAGTACCTCATTAAAGCTCTATTACTGTTAATCTATGCGGAAAAAGAGAAATCGTTCAAAAAAGGAAGACAGATTTATGGGAACAAGGAAAAGAAAACGAAAAAAAGGCGGCTGCCTGTTTGCACTTTTGCTTTTGCTGGCTCTTGGCGGCGCCGGAGTTTTCATATACAATTCGGGGATGCTTGGCATGGCTGTCCGGGAGCTGGAAGGAACGGTAAGGGAGGTCCCCTTTCAAGAGGTGCAGATAGAGGAAGAAAGCCTGGAGCAGAAATATTATTACGGACAGCTGGGGGAGGAAGAAAAGAAGGTCTACCAGGAAATCCAGCAGGGTCTTATGGATTACACGTCGGAGATTTACGTGCACACAGAGGATGCGGCCAGAGCCAACCAGATCTTTCAGTATGTTTTAAACGATCATCCGGAGATCTTCTGGTGTGACGGGAAGACGACAGCCACCGCCTATGGAGGGAGTACTTCATATACGGTGCTGGAGCCTGCCTATCTCTATGGGGAAGAGGAAAAGGAAAAACGAAGCGCTGTGATTGAAAGTGCGGCGGGGGAGTATCTGTCAGGAATATCCGAAGACGCGTCTGATTATGAGAAGATCCTGTATGTCTACGAATCGATTATCAGCCGTGTGGAGTATGTTCAGGATGCGCCGGATAATCAAAATATTTACAGTGTATTTTCGGGGCGGCAGTCTGTTTGTGCCGGCTATGCAAAAGCGACCCAGTACCTTCTGGAACGGCTGGGTGTATTCTGCACCTATGTGACGGGGACGGCAGCGGGAGGGCAGGCACATGCCTGGAACCTGGTGTCCTGCGGCGGGGACTATTACTATGTGGATACTACCTGGGGAGATCCGGTCTTTCAGGCGTCGGAGGGCGGAGAGTCGAAAGTTTCCGGACATATCAGCTACGATTATATGTGCTGCAATGACGAACAGCTTTTTATGACCCATACGCCGGATGACACGGTGGAGCTTCCGGCCTGTACAAAAATGGACGCCAACTATTATGTGGTGAATGGAATGTATTATGAGACTTATGACAGCGCAAAGATCCTGGAACAGATGAATGAGGTGATCTCGGCCGGGGAGAATCCGGTGGTGATCAAGTTTGCTGACGAGAAGCTGTACCAGGAAGCCCACGACGATATCCTGGAAAATGTAGTGAAGAGTGCGGCCCGCAATCTGGCGGAATGGTATGGGCTCTCACAGGTGAGCTATCAGTATATGGATGAGGAGCAGCTTAATAAAATCACAATATATTGGGAGTATTCTTAAAAAACGGTTGCAAATATGGGGAACATATAGTATAATTGCTACAATTTGTCGAGTATTAGGAAGGGAAAGGTGAATCTATGAAAGCATTTCTGATTCTGGAAGACGGAACTGTCTTTTCGGGAACGAGTATCGGGTCCACAAGAGATATGATCAGTGAGATCGTATTTAATACTTCGATGACAGGTTATCTCGAGGTATTGACCGATCCTTCTTACGCCGGACAGGCTGTTGTCATGACTTATCCGCTGATCGGTAATTATGGGATCACGCCGGATATGGAGTCAAAGAAAGCATGGCCTGACGGATATATCGTAAGAGAGCTGTCCAGAATACCCAGCAATTTCCGTTGTGAGGGGACTATACAGGATTTCCTGAAAGAGCAGGATATTCCCGGGATCGCAGGAGTAGACACTCGTGCGCTGACCAAGCTATTGAGGGAAAAAGGTACGATGAATGGTATGATCACCACCAACGAGAGTTTTGACCTGGAAGAAATTCTTCCGAAGCTTCGTGCTTATGAGGTGGGCGATGTGGTCTCTGAAGTGACCTGTAAGGAAGTTTCCGTACAGAAAGGCGATGGGCCAAAGGTGGCTCTGATGGATTTTGGAGCGAAAAATAATATTATCAGATCTTTACATAAACGCGGGTGTGAAGTTACTGTTTATCCGGCAGACACACCGGCAGAAGTCATTATCAATTCTAATCCGGATGGAATCATGTTATCCAATGGACCGGGAGATCCGGCGTCCTTAACAACAATCATTCAAGAAATCAAGCAGTTATATAATTCCGATATTCCTATTTTTGCAATTTGTCTGGGACATCAGCTGATGGCTCTTGCAAATGGCGCCAAGACTTATAAATTAAAATACGGACACCGGGGCGGCAATCATCCGGTTAAGGATCTAAGCAATGGAAGAGTTTATATTTCTTCCCAGAACCATGGATATGCGGTGGATGCTTCGACTATGGATCCGGCGATTGCGAAGGAAGCGTTTATTAATGTAAATGACGGGACCAATGAAGGTCTTGTATATGAGGGAAAGAAAATTTTCACGGTACAGTTTCATCCGGAGGCGTGTCCCGGACCGCAGGATTCCGGGTACCTTTTTGACCGGTTTATGGATATGATGAAAGGAGCATAGGGATGCCTAGAAATAAAGAAATTAAAAAAGTACTGGTAATCGGGTCCGGTCCGATCGTGATCGGCCAGGCAGCGGAATTCGACTATGCGGGAACCCAGGCCTGCCGATCCCTGAAGGAAGAGGGAATCGAGGTGGTACTCTTAAATTCCAACCCGGCGACCATTATGACGGACAAGGATATAGCGGACCGGGTCTACATTGAGCCTCTGACGGCAGAGGTAGTAGAGCAGCTGATCCTGAAGGAACGTCCGGACAGTGTGCTCCCGACGCTGGGGGGACAGGCTGCGCTTAATCTGGCCATGGAGCTGGAAGAGAGCGGATTTCTGAAACGCAATAATGTACGGCTGATCGGAACCACATCCGAGACCATCAAGAAGGCGGAAGACAGGCTGGAGTTCAAGACTACGATGGAGAAGATCGGAGAGCCCTGTGCGGCGTCTCTGGTAGTGGAAAATGTGGAAGACGGACTTCGGTTTGCGGAAAAGATCGGTTATCCGGTGGTTTTGCGTCCTGCCTATACGCTTGGCGGCAGCGGCGGAGGAATCGCTCATGACCGGGGACAGATGATCGAGATCCTGGAAAACGGCCTACGGCTTTCCAGGGTAGGGCAGGTGCTGGTAGAACGGTGCATTGCAGGATGGAAGGAAATCGAATATGAGGTGATGCGGGACAGCAAGGGCAACTGTATCACCGTATGTAACATGGAAAACATTGATCCGGTAGGCGTACATACGGGAGACAGTATTGTGGTGGCTCCCTCCCAGACACTGGGCGATAAGGAGTATCAGATGCTGCGTACCTCTGCGCTGAATATTATCAGCGAGCTGAATATCACTGGCGGGTGCAATGTACAGTATGCCCTCCATCCGGAGACCTTTGAGTACTGTGTCATCGAGGTAAATCCCAGGGTCAGCCGGTCTTCGGCGCTGGCATCCAAGGCCACGGGCTATCCCATCGCAAAGGTGGCGGCAAAGATCGCCCTGGGATATACGCTGGATGAGATTAAGAACGCAGTGACAAAGAAGACTTATGCAAGCTTCGAGCCTATGCTGGATTACTGCGTGGTGAAAATTCCAAGGCTTCCTTTTGATAAATTTATCAGCGCAAAACGGACGCTGACTACTCAGATGAAGGCTACCGGCGAGGTTATGAGTATCTGCGATAATTTTGAAGGGGCCCTCATGAAGGCTATCCGTTCCCTGGAGCAGCATGTGGACAGCCTGATGTCTTATGATTTCTCCCATCTGAAAGGGGAAGATCTTCTGGAAGAGCTTAGGGTGGTAGACGACCGCAGGATCTGGAAGATTGCGGAAGCTATCCGTCAGGGCGTCAGCTACGAGGCCATCCATGAGGCGACGAAGATCGACCTGTGGTTTATTGATAAGATCGCCATTCTGGTAGAGATGGAACAGAAGCTTCAGAATGAGCCTTTGAACGCCGAGACTCTGAAGGAAGCAAAACGGATGGAGTTTCCGGATACCGTGATCGCAGGGCTGACGGGGAATACGGAGCGGCAGATCCATGACATGCGCCATGAGTACGGCATCCGCGCCGCTTATAAGATGGTGGATACCTGTGCGGCGGAGTTTGCGGCAGAGACGCCTTACTATTATTCGGTCTACGGAAGTGAGAATGAGGTGGAGCAGACCTCCGGAAAGAAGAAGGTGCTGGTATTAGGCTCCGGTCCTATCCGCATCGGCCAGGGGATTGAGTTTGATTTCTGTTCTGTGCACTGTACCTGGGCCTTTGCAAAAGAGGGATATGAGACGATTATCGTCAACAATAATCCGGAGACGGTAAGTACAGATTTTGATATTGCAGATAAGCTGTATTTTGAGCCTCTGACGCCGGAGGATGTAGAGAGCATCGTGGATCTGGAGCATCCGGACGGAGCAGTGGTACAGTTTGGAGGACAGACGGCTATCAAGCTGACGGAAAGCCTGATGAAGATGGGCGTGCCTATTCTGGGAACCTCCGCAGAAAATGTGGATGCGGCGGAGGACCGGGAGTTATTTGACAAGATCCTGGAGGAGTGCCAGATCCCGCGTCCTACCGGGGGAACGGTCTATACGGCCGAAGAAGCCAAGGAAGTGGCGAACCGCCTGGGATATCCGGTGCTGGTACGGCCATCCTATGTGCTGGGCGGCCAGGGAATGCAGATTGCCATTGGCGATCATGACATCGAAGAGTTCATCGGTATCATTAACCGGATCGCCCAGGATCATCCGATCCTGGTGGACAAATACCTGATGGGAAAGGAGATCGAGGTGGACGCCGTCTGTGACGGCACAGATATCCTGATCCCAGGGATCATGGAGCATATCGAGCGGGCGGGGATCCATTCCGGCGACAGTATCTCCGTGTATCCGGCAAAGAGCATCAGCGAGAAGACAAAGAAGACGATTGAGGAGTATACCAGAAGGCTTGCCAGGGCGCTGCATGTGATCGGGCTGATCAATATCCAGTTTATCGTGTGCGGGGAAGAGGTGTATGTGATCGAGGTCAATCCAAGATCCAGCCGGACCGTGCCTTACATCAGCAAGGTAACCGGTATCCCGATCGTGCCGCTGGCCTCCCGGGTGATCATGGGACATACCATTCGGGAACTGGGGTATACGCCGGGACTGCAGCCGGAGGCAGAGTATTTTGCCATCAAGATGCCGGTATTCTCCTTTGAAAAGATCCGGGATGCGGACATCAGCCTTGGACCGGAAATGAAGTCTACCGGAGAGTGCTTGGGCATCGCAAAGACCTTTGACGAGGCGCTTTATAAAGCGTTTCTGGGGGCAGGCATCAAGCTGCCGAAGCATAAGAACATGATTCTGACCGTGCGGGATGAGGATAAGGAGGAAGCGGTACAGATCGGACGACGCTTCGCCGATATTGGCTACCGTATCTTTGCTACAAGAGGAACCGCCCGTGCACTTGAGAATGGGGGAGTAAAGGTGATCGCAGTCAACAAGATCGAGCAGGAGAGCCCGAACCTGATGGACCTGATCCTGGGCCACAAGATCGATCTGGTCATCGACACACCGCCCCAGGGCGCCGACCGTGCAAAGGACGGCTTCGTCATCCGCCGCAGCGCCATCGAGACCGGCGTGAACGTACTCACCGCCATCGATACCGCGGAGGCACTGATCACCAGCCTGGAGAATACAGATATCAAGAAACTGACGTTGATAGATATCGCAGAGATATAGGCAAATGCGTCAAATGGGGACGTACACTTTTTGCAAAAGTGTACGTCCCCATTTGCGTTTGCCGGTGTCCCCATTTGCAATATACCCTGTCCCCATCTGAAAAGTACGTAATATTTTTGTAACATTTGTAATAAAATTGAAATTTTTGAATATACTTTATTAAGATTATTTTATGAATAATGCTTGGAAATATGCATACAAGCAGCGGCGGGAGGCGTTTTATGAATCGAAGGACTTTGTATGGATCTGCTTATTTACTGGTTTCTACCGGGCTTCTGACGGCGGGATTTACCAGCTATGCGGCGGCGCCGGATCTGACGGGGCAGGCAGCGTGTGTGCAGCAGGCGGAGGCGGCCTGCCAGCCAGGGGAGCTTCCAAGGCAGATATCCCGGGAAATTACGCAGGAAATCTCACGGGAGGTCTGTACAGAGACGGATGTAAGATCCGCAAAGCTGCTGACGCAGGCGATGGAGACTGTAGGGGAAAAGAGCAGTCAGGCCGTGAAAGAGGCCGAGACTCTGGGAATAAAGAAGGAGCAGGAGCGCCGGGCTGCCCTGGAGGCTGCCCATCAGCAGGAACTGGAACTGCTGGCATCTATCATCTTCTGTGAAGCAGGAAATCAGCCTTATGTAGGGCAGGTGGCGGTAGGGGCCGTGGTGATGAACCGGGTGGAAAGCGGCCTTTTTCCGGATTCGATCGAGGCGGTTGTCTATCAGTCCGGACAGTTTGTTCCGGCCGGAACCGGGTGGCTGGATCAGGTTAGAAATGCCGGAAGCTATACGGATGCGGCGATGCAGGCGGCAAAGGATGCCTTTGCGGGAACTGACCCGGTAGAGGGATGCCTTTATTTTGACCAGGGGGGCTATGGAATGCAGATCGGCGCCCACTATTTTCACTAGCAGAGTCGTTGACAAATATCGGAGAATTGAGTAGGATGGAAAGCAGAACAGCTTTGGGAAGAACAAAAGAAGGATGGTAGAAAAATGTACAGGATCCTGATCGTGGAAGACGATATGACGATTGCGAAAGTGTTGGCCGCACATTTGGAAAAGTGGGGATATGAGACTCGCTGTGCGGAAAATTTTAAAAATATCATGAATGATTTCCTTGATTTTGAACCACAGCTTCTGATGTTGGATATCGGACTGCCATTTTTCAATGGATTTCACTGGTGCCAGGAGATCCGGAAGGTGTCGCAGGTGCCGATCATGTTCCTCTCATCGCTGGATGACAACATGAATATCGTGATGGCTATGAATATGGGCGGAGATGAATTCATAGAAAAACCGTTTGATCTGAATGTGGTTACGGCAAAGGTACAGGCGCTTCTACGACGGACCTACGCATTTCAGGGCTCGTCAAATCTGCTGGAGCACGACGGCATTATGCTGAACCTGGGAGATGCCACGGTGCTGTACCAGGACCAGAAGGTGGAGCTGACGAAGAATGAATTCCGTATCCTGCAGATTTTATTTGAGAGGGCGGGAAAAATTGTATCCCGCGATGAGATTATCGAACGACTCTGGGATAGCGACGAGTTTATTGATGACAATACGTTGACGGTGAATGTAGCCAGACTTCGGAAAAAACTGGAGTCGATCGGGAGAAAAGACATGATCCGCACGAAGAAAGGCATTGGGTACATGGTAGAATGATGAGACTGCTGAAAAGATATATCAGAGAACATATCAGACAGATCTGTTTGTATATTGGCTTCCTGGGAATTTTCCAGGTAGTCTTTTTTCTGTATAATATCCGCACGGATGCAGTGCGGTATGCCTTCTTTCTGTCGGTGGGATGGCTTTTGCTCTACGGCGGCCTTGCTTTCTTGCGGTACTACCGGAAATGCCGGATGCTTCAGGAGGATCATACGGCAATCGTAACAGATCTTTCCCGGATGCCGGAGCCGGAAAATGAAGCAGAGGAGGAGTATCAGAGGATCATACAGGATCTTTATGAGCAAAAGGCGGACCTGGAGTCAAAAGGACGGATTTCCCGCCAGGAGATGGCGGATTATTATGGAATGTGGGTCCATCAGATCAAAACCCCTATTGCTGCCCTGCGTGTGATCTTTCAGTCGGCGGGAGAGGAAAATGCAGAGCTGCCTTATGCAAAGACAATGAAAATGGAGTTGTTCAAGATCGAGCAGTACGTGGAGATGGTGCTTTCTTATCTTCGGATGGAAGAAATGTCTTCGGATCTGGCTTTTGAGGAATATCAGCTGGATGATATCGTAAGACAGGCAGTCCGGAAATATTCTCAGATGTTTATTCTGAAAAGGATCCGGCTGGACTTTCAGCCGCTTCAGCATGCGGTTCTGACAGACGAAAAATGGCTGGTGTTTGTGGTGGAGCAGATTTTATCCAATGCGTTGAAATATACAAAGGAAGGCAGCATTTCGATATATCTTACAACGTACCGGGAAAAGCTTATGCTTGCGATCAGGGATACGGGGATCGGGATTTCCAGGGAGGATCTGCCCCGGGTATTTGAAAAGGGGTTTACGGGATACAACGGCCGGGCGGATAAGAAGTCAACGGGGATCGGCCTGTATCTGTGTAAAAAGATTATGGATAAGCTGCGCCATGGAATATATATCGAATCAGAGGTGGATCAGGGAACAACGGTGTACCTGTATCTGGAGCGGGAAAAATGATCCTTACAGAAATGTAAGACTGGAGAGAGAAATGTCATCTAAATCAATGGAAGGACATTTCTCCCTTTTTTATAATGGGAGATGTAAAGACATTGAAGAAAGGATGGATATCAAATGGCATTATTAGATGTGAAAAATGTAAAAAAGATTTACACTACCCGGTTTGGCGGGAATCAGGTAGAGGCGCTCCGGAATGTGAATTTTTCTGTAGAGCCAAGAGAGTATGTCGCGATCATGGGAGAGAGCGGATCGGGAAAAACAACGCTTTTAAATATACTTGCGGCGCTTGATAAGCCGACAGGAGGTAAGGTTTATCTAAAAGGCAGGGATCTTGCCGGCATAAAGGAAAAAGAAATGGCAGCCTTCAGAAGGCAGAACCTGGGGTTTGTGTTTCAGGACTTTAATCTTTTGGATACGTTTTCTATTGAGGATAATATCCTGCTTCCGCTGGTACTTTCCGGCCGTAAATATCCGGAGATGGAGAAGAGGATCACACCGGTGGTGGAAAAGCTGAGGATTGCGGATATCTTGAAGAAATATCCATATGAAGTATCCGGAGGTCAGAAGCAGAGGGCGGCAGTAGCAAGGGCTCTGATCACCAAACCGCAGCTGATCCTGGCAGATGAGCCTACCGGAGCGCTGGATTCAAAAGCGGCAGACGGGCTTTTGGCTCTTTTTGAGGAAATCAACCGGGACGGACAGACAATCCTCATGGTTACCCACAGCATCAAGGCGGCCAGCACGGCCAACAGAGTACTGTTTATCAAAGACGGAGAGGTGTTCCATCAGCTTTACCGGGGCAATCTCTCCAATGAACAGATGTATCAGAAGATTTCCGATACGCTGACAGTGCTGGAGGCAGGAGGTGACGAGTAATGAATGGATCGATCTATTCCAGACTTGCGGTCACAAATCTGAAGAATAACCATAAGACGTATGTCCCTTATATTCTCACGGCAGTTCTTACGGTCATGATGTTCTACATTATGGATGCGCTGGCAAGAAATGGCGGTATAGTAGAAAACAACCTGAAACTGATCCTGAGCTATGCCAGAGGCGTGATCATTGTTTTTGCGGTAATCTTTCTGTTTTACACGAACAGTTTCCTGATTAAACGGAGAAAACGGGAGATCGGTGTTTACAACATCCTTGGCATGGGGAAGCGCCATATTGCCAGGATGCTTTTTACAGAGACGCTTATCACGGCGGTGATCGGGATCGGCGCAGGACTGGTGGCCGGACTTGTATTCAGTAAACTGATGTACCTTGCGCTTTTTAAGATCCTGCATTTTGATGTAGGGCTGGAGTTTTCGGTATCTGTACCGTCTCTGATGGATACACTGGTTCTGTTTCTGGTGATTTTTCTTCTGACGCTTATTTACAATCTGATGCAGATCCGTCTCGCAAACCCGGTGGAGCTTTTGCAGGGAAGCAGGCAGGGGGAAAGAGAGCCTAAGACAAAGATCCTGCTGGCGATCATCGGATTTGCACTGATTGGAGCCGGGTATACGATCGCCCTTATAACGGAGTCTCCTTTAGAGGCAATCTCATCTTTCTTCATTGCGGTGGTCTGCGTCATTCTTGGAACCTACGCGCTGTTTGTGGCAGGAAGCATTGCCTTTTTGAAAGCACTTCGGAAAAAGAAATCATTCTATTATCAGGCAAAGCATTTTACTTCTGTATCAGGAATGATCTACCGTATGAAGCAGAATGCAGTGGGACTTGCCAATATTTGTATTCTGAGCACCATGGTGCTGGTTATGATTTCAACCACGTTGTCCTTGTATGCCGGAATGGATGATATCCTTAGGTACCGTTTCCCGACGGAATACGGGGTGATCCTGTATCAGACCACGCCGGAGGGAGAAGAACAGACGGAGAAAATCATTTCAGAAGAAATGGCATCCCACAATGTCACTGTGGATCCGGATACAGAACTTGTCTATCGACAGGGAGCTGTATCGGCAATCCTCAGAGACGGCGGATTTGACCTGAAAGAAACCGGGGATTATTCAACCTCTGAGATAAGAGAGGTGTATATGATCCCCGAGGCAGATTACAATTCGATGGAAGGTGAGAATATTTCACTTGATACTGACGAAGTGCTGGTGTACTCCACGGGAGAAAACTGGGGAGAGGACCAGCTGCAGATGGGAACCAGAACGTATCAGGTGGCAGGAGAGCTTGATACCCTGAAGCTGGAGCCGAAAAACAGGGCCAGAGTAGTGGAAGCTTATTATCTCATTATGTCAGATGAAGAAGAGATTACGAAGATTTTGAAGGAAGCCTGGGAGAATAGCGATATGTCGCCGGAGTGGATAGCGCAGCAAAGTGCAGTGGAGTATATCCATCGGTTTGACCTGGATGGCGACAAAAAAGACTGTACTGCTGCAGAGGAAGCTATGACGGAACGGCTGACGTCAGAGGTTGCGGGTACTTTCTGTGAGAGCAGGCAGCAGAGCCGGGAAAACTTTTATGGGCTGTATGGATCACTTTTCTTTATCGGCATTTATCTGGGAGCCCTGTTCCTGATGGCGACAGTGCTGATCATTTACTATAAACAGATATCCGAGGGATATGACGACAAAGAGCGGTTCCAGATCATGCAGAAGGTAGGCATGGATCAGAAAGAAGTCCGGCGTACCATTCGGAGTCAGGTACTGACCGTGTTCTTCCTGCCGCTGTTCATGGCGGTGCTGCATGTGGCCGTGGCGTTCCAGGTCATCAAGAAACTTATGGTCGCACTGAACTTTACCAATACGCCGCTGTTCCTTCTTTGTACCGTAATCACCGTGGCTGTGTTTGCTGTGTTTTATGCAATCGTATATGGCATAACAGCAAGAGAATATTACAAAATTGTCAGAAGATAGCGGAAGGCGAAAATGGGGACGTACACTTTTGCACAAAGTGTACGTCCCCATTTACACTGGTTTTTGGATAGTTGACAGATTTATAGAAGTAGTTGTATTGTTTATATAGACAGATTTGAAATATTTTGCGATATTCAAAATTAACGCTACTTTTAAGGAGGAAAATTGTATGACAAAAGCCGGAGAAAGAGAAATTGTGAAAGCGGAACATGCCAACGGAGGTGCCGGATACATTTTAAAGGAGGCGCTGCTTACGGGAGGGGATCTTGGAGAACATTGCCGGATGTTCAGCAAGGTGACGATTCCGCCGCAGTGTGAGCTGGGGTACCATGAGCACCACGGAGAGAGCGAGACCTATTATCTGCTGACCGGAAAAGGGATGTACAGTGATAATGGGAAGGAAGTGCCGGCCGAGGCCGGAGACGTATTCTTCTGTGATGACGGAAATGGACATGGCTTGAAAAATACGGGAGAAGAAGATCTGACCTTTGTAGCTTTGATTCTAAAAAAATAATTGTCGAAATTGTATACGGGGACGTACACTTTTTACAAAAGTGTACGTCCCCGTATACAATTTGGATAATATTCTGGAAATGAGAAATGCTATCAACATCTATGGTTGCCATGTGGCTATCCATGTGATAGACTGTAAATGCAAATGATAATCAAACTCAAAATTAAAGTGCGGTCAATTTTTCGAACGGATTGGAGGATGAAATATGCCGGTAGAGGTGGTAGCGTACATGCTCTCGGACCAGAATATCAACAGAAGGCTGCAGTTTCAGCTGATCCTGCAGTGTGCCCCGCTGCTGAAAGGGATCAAGGTTGCCTGCATCACAAATCTGGAATGTCGGCACTGTCGGATGCTTGGCGGGATATTGAAGGGGACAGGGATCACGTACAGGATGCTGGCTGTCCGTGAGGAGCGGTGTCTGGTCATTTTATTCCGGGAAAAAGAAATGGAGCGGTATCTTATGGGGAAAGAGATCCGTGAATTCTTAAAGGAATTTGGTTACATTCTGACGGAAGAGAACGATGGTCATGTGTGTGAGCCTTACCCGGACCTCGACAGGGTATTCGGGCGCCTGGCAGAGAGGATTGGCGAAGCTTCCAGGCGAAACTTGTGTTTTCCGCATGAAATCGGCGTTTTTCTTGATTACCCGATCGAGGATGTGAGAGGTTTTATTGAAAACGGTGGACAGGAATGTCTGCTGGCCGGATATTGGAAGGTGTATCACAACAGAGAACGGGCGCAGATGACCTTTCTGGCGTACGATCAGGCCAAAACCAGTGCAGTTAATGAATTTTTGACCGGGAAAAGTATACAGGACATTGTATACAGACCAGAGTTTCATGCAGCATGAATGCAGAAGTAAAGGAGGATTTGGAAATATGAGTATTTCAATCGTATACTGGAGCGGAACCGGAAACACAGAGGCGATGGCAAATGCCCTGGCAGACGGGATCAGAGAAGCAGGCGGAGAGGCCGCTTTGATCACGGTGGACAGCGCCGGAGCAGAAGCCCTGGCAAGTGAGGAAGTGTTTGCCCTGGGATGCCCATCTATGGGAGCGGAAGAGCTGGAGGAAAGCGAGATGGAGCCTTTCGTAGCAGAGCTTGAGGGAAAAGTAAAAGGGAAAAAGATTCTGCTCTTCGGGTCTTATGGCTGGGGAGACGGAGAATGGATGCGGAACTGGGAAGAACGGATGAAGAATGCCGGTGCCATTCTGGTGACGGGTGCGGGCATCATTGCCAACGAAGCTCCGGACGGCGCGGCAATAGACGCACTGAAAGCTGCCGGAAAAGAGATGGTATCAGTATAAACAGCAGGAAATAACGGGAACAGGCAGTGGACGACGTGTACATAGAAAGAAAGGAATGATCGAATGAGCGTTGTGATCATTGGCGGGAATGAGCGGATGGAGCAGCAGTATAAGCAGATTTGCAAGAAGTACCGCTGTAAGGCAAAAGTATTTACCCGGATGTCAGGAAATTTAAAGACTCAGATCGGACAGCCGGACCTGATCATCCTCTTTACTTCTACAGTGGCCCATAAAATGGTCCATTGTGCGCTGAAAGAGGCGGAGCGCTATCAGATCCGGGTGGAGCGTTCTCACAGCAGCAGCGCCAGTGCGCTGGAAAATGTTCTGCAGGGCTGTACGTAAGGATGGATTTTCAGGAAGAGGGCGATGCCCTCTTTTTTTTGTGCCCGATCCATGATAAACTGGTCACAGTAAAAAAATTTGGAGGACGTAGCTGAAATGAGTTATGCAGATAAGGTATTTATTGAAATGTGTACAGATATTATTGAAAACGGTACGGACACAAGAGGAGAAAAGGTACGTCCGGTGTGGGAGGATGGAACACCGGCTTATACGATCAAGAAATTCGGAGTCGTCAACCGGTATGATCTTTCCAAAGAATTTCCGGCGCTGACCCTCAGACGGACTGCGATCAAGAGCTGTACGGACGAGCTTTTGTGGATCTGGCAGAAAAAATCCAATAACATTCATGATCTGAACAGCCATATCTGGGACAGCTGGGCAGATGAAGACGGCTCTATCGGCAAGGCATACGGATATCAGATGCAGGTAAAGCACCAGTATAAGGAAGGTCTGTTTGACCAGGTGGACCGGGTGATCTATGACCTGAAAAATAATCCATACAGCCGGCGGATCATGACAAACCTGTATGTACATCAGGATCTTCACGAGATGAATCTGTATCCATGTGCCTATAGCATGACCTTTAATGTATCGAAGAAGCCGGACAGCGAGAAGCTTGTGCTGAATGGAATCCTGAACCAGAGATCCAATGACGTGCTGGCTGCCAATAACTGGAACGTGTGCCAGTATTCCGTGCTGATGCATATGCTGGCACAGGTCTGCGATATGCAGGTGGGAGAGCTGGTGCATGTGATCGCGGATGCACATATTTATGACCGTCATGTGCCGATGATCCGGGAACTGATCTCAAGAGAACCTCTGCCGGCGCCGAAATTCTGGCTGAATCCGGAAATAAAGGATTTCTATGAATTTACGCCGGATGACGTGAAGCTGATCGACTATCAGACCCATGAACAGATCCGGAATATTCCGGTAGCAATATAAGGAGGCAGGACAGATGAAATTAATTGTTGCGGTTGACAAAAACTGGGCGATTGGAAAGAATAATAAGCTGATGTGGAGCATCCCGGCGGATATGAAGTTCTTTCGGGAGACCACACAGGGGAATGTGGTCATTATGGGACGTAAGACCCTAGAGAGTTTCCCGCAGGGACAGCCTTTAAAGAACCGGGTGAATATCGTGATCTCCAGAAAGCCGGATTATCAGGTGAAGGGAGCTGTGGTGGTCCACAGTGTGGAAGAAGCTGTGGAAGAGAGTAAGAAGTATGAAGGAGAAGTCTTTGTGATCGGAGGAGAAAGTATTTACCGGGCCATGCTTCCCTATTGTGATACCGCATTGGTTACGAAAATCAATCATGCTTTTGACGCAGACACCTATTTCCCAAGCCTGGATCAGGATGACGAATGGCAGATGACAAAAATCAGTGAGGAACAGACCTGTTTTGATCTGGAGTATTATTTTACCGTGTATGAGAGGGTTCAAAAATAAATGAGAATTTTAAGTATCAGCGCCCAGAAGCCGGACAGCACAGGAAGCGGCGTCTATATGACAGAGCTGATCCGTGCATTTGCGGACAAGGGATATGAACAGGGAGCGGTAGCCGGGATCGGGCCGGAAGACCGGCCCGAACTTCCAGAGGGCATCCGTTTTTATCCGGTACGATTTGAAACGGAAGATCTGCCGTTCCCGGTGGCGGGGATGTCGGATGAAATGCCCTACCGAAGCACCAGATACTGTGATATGACAGAAGAGATGACGGCACAGTTTAGTCAGGCATTTTTAAAGGTAATCGATCAGGCAGTGCGTAAGCTCCAGCCGGATGTGATCTTATGCCACCATCTGTATCTTCTGACTGCACTGGTGCGCAAGCACTATCCGGAGAGAAGGGTCTATGGATTCTGCCATAATACAGATTTGCGGCAGATGCAGAAAAATCCTTTGCAGCGTTCTTTCATTGCAGAACAGATCTGTGATCTTGACGGTATTTTTGCTCTGCAGGCTGCCCAGACAGCCATGATCTCGGAAATCTATGGCGCGGACACGGGCAAAATCCATGTGGTGGGGATTGGATATAATGATCGGATCTTTTTCCAGAGTGAAAGAAAGCGGAACGGGTCAGAGATCCGGATCGCTTATGCGGGCAAGATTGCGGAGAAAAAGGGTGTAATGAGTCTTCTAAGGGCAATGGAGCATCTGCCCTACAGAACAGAGAGGATCCATCTTTTCCTGGCAGGAGGAGCCGGCAACCAGAAGGAGTATGAAGAGGCGAGGTCGCTGGCAAGAAGATGCCGCTACCCGGTAGAGTTTTTGGGAAAGCTTTCGCAGCAGAATCTGGCAAAGCTATATAATATGTGTGACATATTTGTGCTGCCCTCCTTCTGTGAGGGACTTCCGCTGACTCCGGTAGAAGCTTTAGCCTGCGGAGACCGTGTGGTGATGACAGACCTTCCAGGGATCAGGCCCTGGCTGACAGAATGTGCGCCAGGGGCAGATGTGCTTTATGTCAGGCCGCCCAGAATGAGGGGGGTAGATGAGCCGGTCGAGGAGGATCTTCCTGGATTTGAACAGCGGCTGGCCGAGAGCCTCTGGACAGCAGCAAGGGCAGTACAGGAACAGGGAAATCTGCGGAAGCCGGCAGCAGATCTTAGAAGAATCCGGTGGGAGCAGGTGGCTGCCAGAGTGGGAAAAGCAGTGGGAATTTTATAAATCTGCAGTAAATAGATTGACAATAGTAGAAAATATGAATATAATAGTGATAATTATTCAGCGAAATGCAGTGACAAGGAGGAGTACATAGTCGTCGAATGCCAAGAGAGAAGGTGGGTGGTGTGAACCTTCGTGAAGAGATTATGGAAGTAGCCTTCGAGCAGTGAACCGAAAGAGGAAAGCTTCAAGTAGACTTCAACGTATTTCCCCACGTTACAGGGGAACGGTATCGGAAAAGCTTTTATTATTTCCCGTATCGGCAGAGTGCAGAGAAAAATTCTCTGAATTTAGGTGGTAACACGGATATCTGATTCGCCCTAAGCAGCCAAAAGCTTAGGGCGTTTTTTTGATATCTTTTGACAAGGAGGTATGTATATGAGAAAGATCAGCGGCAACAAATTACTGGTGAAAGCATTGAAAGAAGAAGGGGTAGATGTATTATTCGGTTATCCGGGTGCATGTACCATTGATATCAGTGACGAACTGTATAAACAGGACTTTACCAAGGTGATTCTTCCAAGGCAGGAAATCGCATTGGTACACGAAGCAGATGCCTATGCCCGTTCTACAGGAAAGGTGGGAGTCTGTCTGGTAACCAGCGGGCCCGGAGCTACGAATCTGGTGACCGGACTTGCGACGGCGTATTATGACAGTGTGCCGCTGGTATGCTTTTCAGGACAGGTGGCAAGACATCTGATCGGGAACGATGCATTCCAGGAGGTAGATATTGTAGGTATTACCCGGAGTATCACGAAATACGGTGTCACCGTCCGCAACAGAGAGGATCTGGGACGGATCATCAAGGAGGCGTTTTATATCGCCCGGACTGGAAGACCGGGGCCGGTACTGGTGGATCTGCCTAAAGATGTGATGGGCGAGCTGGGAGATGCGGAGTATCCGGAAGAAGTAAATATCAGAGGATATAAGCCCAATACTCATGTGCATATCGGGCAGCTGAAAAGGGCCATCAAGATGCTGTCCAAGGCAGAACGTCCGCTGTTCCTGGTGGGCGGAGGCGTCAATATCGCCCATGCGAATCAGGAGTTCACTGCGCTTGCAGAGAAGACGAATGTTCCGGTAGTGACAACGGTCATGGGACGGGGAGCAATCCCGACAAATCACCCGCTCTATATCGGGAACGTGGGGATGCACGGGGCGTATGCCTGCAACATGGCAGTGAATGAATGTGATCTGTTGTTTTCCATCGGGACTAGGTTCAATGACCGGATCACCGGAAAACTCCACTCCTTTGCACCGAAGGCCCAGATTGTACATATTGATATCGATACGGCGGCTATTTCCAAGAATGTGCAGGTAGACGTGCCCATCGTTGCAGATGCAAAAGAGGCTGTGACCAGGATGCTGGAGTACGTGACAGAATGTGAGACGAAAGACTGGATGGAAACGATCCAGAGCTGGAAGAAGGAGCATCCGCTGGCCATGAAGCCAAGACCGATCATGACGCCGCAGGATATCATTGAAACCATCAACCGGATTTTTGACGAGGCTATTATCGTAACAGACGTAGGCCAGCACCAGATGTTTGTGTCTCAGTTTGCGGAAATAACAGAAAAGAAGAGACTTTTGATGTCCGGAGGCCTTGGAACCATGGGATACGGACTTCCGGGAGCCATCGGTGCAAAGATCGGCAATCCGGATATACCTGTCATCTCTATTTCCGGTGACGGCGGAATCCAGATGAATATTCAGGAGATGGCAACAGCGGTATTGGAAGAGCTTCCTACGATCAACTGTATTTTCAACAACTACAATCTGGGTATGGTACGGCAGTGGCAGAAGCTGTTTTATGGCAAACGCTACTCCATGACCTGTCTGCGGTCCGGAGCGGCCTCGAGGGACCGGGGAGAAAATGTGGAAGATATGGCATATGTACCGGATTTTGTGAAGCTTGCAGAAAGCTACGGGGCAAAAGGAATCCGTGTCACCAGGAAAGAAGAGATCGAGCCGGCTTTCCGGGAAGCTATGAGCAGTAAGAAGACACCATATCTTATTGAGTTCCTGATCGACCCGGAGGATCTGGTTTATCCGATGATCCAGCCGGGAGGGACACTGGAAGATATGATCATGGATTGTTAAACTGAGGTTGTAAAAAGGAGGAAATAGATGATGAGCGGAATGAAAAAACGTTGGATTTCACTATATGTGGAAAATCAGGTGGGAGTCCTTTCCAAAATCTCCGGGCTGTTTTCCGGAAAATCATACAATCTGGACAGCCTGACTGTAGGGACTACGGAAGATCCTACCATTTCCAGGATGACTATTGCTACTGTCAGTGATGATGAGACCTTTGAACAGATTAAAAAGCAGCTGAACCGTCTGGTGGAGGTTATTAAGGTTATTGATTTTACAGATATTTTTGTCAGAATGAAGGAAATCCTGTATGTAAAAGTGCGCAAATGCACGCCGGAAAATAAGGTGGAGCTGTTTCAGATCGCCGAGACATTCAAGGCTAAAGTCATCGACTATGGTCATGACAGCCTTCTGCTGGAATTTGTGCAGACGACAGCAAAAAATGATGCAGTCATCAAATTGATGAAAGAAGAATTTCAGAGCATCGAGGTAGTCAGAGGCGGCTGTGTGGCAATCGAGTCGATCAGTATGATGGAGCGTTAGGATCTGTGCGGACTTTCTTGTAATAATTAAATTAGATAAAAAACAGAGCGCACTCTTGAATTTTGAATACAGTGGTATTATAATCAAAAAAGAAAAAAGGAACGGAGGAGATTTCGATGGAAAAGAAAAATATTGACTGGTCTAATTTAGGCTTTTCTTATGTAGAGACTGATAAACGATACGTTTCCAACTATAAGGACGGGGCGTGGGACGAAGGCATGATGACCTCCGATGCAAATGTGGTGATCAACGAGTGCGCAGGTGTGCTTCAGTATGCACAGACCTGTTTCGAAGGCTTAAAGGCATATACGACAGAGGATGGACACATTGTAATGTTCCGACCTGACTTAAATGCAGCCCGGATGGCAGACAGCGCAAAGAGACTGGAAATGCCGGTATTTCCGGAGGACAGATTCGTGGAGGCTGTTCATGAGACAGTAAAGGCCAATGCAGCCTACGTGCCGCCATATGGCTCCGGGGCTACTTTGTATGTGCGCCCGTACATGTTTGGATCCAACGCTGTCATCGGTGTAAAGCCTGCGGATGAATATCAGTTCCGTGTGTTTACTACACCAGTAGGGCCATATTTTAAGGGCGGCGCAAAACCGATCACCATCCGCGTCTGCGATTTTGACCGGGCGGCACCGCATGGTACCGGACACGTGAAGGCGGGACTGAATTATGCGATGAGTTTACACGCTATCGTAGATGCGCACAATCAGGGATTCGACGAAAACATGTATCTGGATGCGGCAACCAGAACAAAAGTAGAAGAGACGGGCGGAGCAAACTTTATCTTCGTCACAAAAGACAATAAAGTTGTAACACCGAAATCCAGCACGATTCTGCCATCAATCACCAGACGTTCACTGATGTATGTGGCAGAGCATTATCTGGGGCTGGAAGTCGAGGAGCGGCCGGTATACTTTGATGAAGTCAAGGACTTCACAGAGTGCGGCCTGTGCGGAACCGCAGCTGTCATTTCACCGGTAGGCAAGATTAATGACCACGGAAAAGAGATCTGCTTCCCAAGCGGAATGGACGAAATGGGACCGATCACCAAGAAATTATACGATACACTGACCGGGATCCAGATGGGGCACATCGAAGCACCGGAAGGATGGATCCACAGAGTGGAATAGAGAGAGACGCAAATGGCAAATGGGGACGTACACTTTTGATAAAAGTGTACGTCCCCATTTGCGTTTGTCGGTGTCCCTTTTCGAAAAACACCCTGTCCCCATTTGCAAAAGTGTACGTCCCCTCACAAACAAACACCATATAACGGTTGACAACAGTTATAAACTGTTATATACTGTTTATAGCGAAGGAGGGATTGGATGAAGTTGATTGTCAATCATTCCTCTATGCAGCCGATCTACGAACAGATCGTGGATCAGGTGAAGGATAAGATCATGCATGGGGAGCTTGGCGCCGGGGAGGCGCTGCCGTCAGTACGTACGTTGGCGAAGGAATTGAAGGTCAGTGCACTGACCGTGAAAAAGGCATACGATGCTCTGGAGGAGGAAGGCTTTGTGAACACGGTCCACGGCAAGGGAAGCTACGTGGCGTTTGCGAACCAGAGCCTCTTGCTGGAGGAGAAGAAGAAGGAAGTAGAAGCTGATTTGGAAAGGGCCATCCGAAAAGGCAGAAGCTGTGGAATGAGCAATCAGGAGATTGCGGATTTATTTCAGATTGTTTTGGAGGATTAGTGCAATGTTGTGTTTTGAAAATGTCAGGAAGGTGTACAAAGATTTTGAACTGAATTGTTCCATGCGGGTGGAGCCGGGCTGCATTACAGGGCTGATCGGGCCTAACGGCGCCGGGAAAAGTACAGCCTTTAAAGCGGCGCTTGGGCTGATCCGCACAGACGGAGGAAGGATGGAAATCCTGGGAAAGCCGGCAGATCAGCTTCTGCCTTCGGACCGGGAACAGATCGGCGTGGTGCTGGCGGATTCCGGATTCAGCAGGTATTTGCGGATCAAAGATCTTCTTCCGGTGCTGGATCATCTGTATCACGGATTTTCCAGGGAGGAATTCAAGCAGAACTGCAGAAAATTGTCTCTGCCTATGGACAAAAAGATCGGTGAATTTTCCACCGGGATGAAACGGAAGCTGCAGCTTCTGGCAGCAGTCTCGCATGACGCGGATCTGTTAATCTTAGATGAGCCTACGTCGGGGCTTGATGTGATTGCCAGAGACCAGCTTTTAGGTCTTCTCAGGGAATATATGGAAAAAGACGGAAGATCGATCCTGATCAGCTCTCATATCTCCGCAGACCTGGAGGGATTCTGTGATGATGTGTATCTGATCGATCAGGGAAGGATCATCCTTCATGAGGAGACGGATAACCTGCTGAACCGGTACGGGCTTTTGAAGGTAACGCCTGAGCAGTACGCAGGACTGGATCAGGCATATATCTTAAAGAGCAGAAGGGAAGACTTTGGATACAGCTGCCTGACAGATCAGAAGCAGTTTTATGTAGAGAACTATCCAAATATCGTCATCGAGCGGGGAAGCATCGATGAATTGATCATGATGATGAATGGGAGGGAATCATAATGACAGGGCTTTTAATGAAAGATCTGATGATGCTGAAATGTCAGAAACAGTTTTTCTTTGTGATGGGAGTCGTAGGATTGATGTTTCTTGTTATATATGATAATCCGACACTTGTATTTGGCTATCTGACCATTATGTTTTCCTTTATTCCCCTTACGACACTGGCTTATGATGATGCGGATAACGGATCTGCGTATTTGTTTACGCTTCCGGTAAGCCGGAAGGGATACCTTGTTGAAAAATATTTGTTTTCTGCAGGCTTTACCCTGGCAGCAGCGCTTCTGACTCTGGCAGTGGTCATCGTGGCCTGTCTGGTAAAAAATTATGCCGTACAGCCAGAAGAGCTGGGCGTGATGGTTATGACCTGTATTACTGTTTCCGTAATCTTTTCAGCAGTATCAATGCCGGTGCAGCTGAAATTTGGTTCCGAGCGAAGCCGGGTGGCGGCGGCACTGACATTTGGCGGTCTGTTTGGAATCTGCTATGGGGGAGCATGGCTTATGTCCAGGGCAGGAATCAGCCTGGGAGAACTGGAAGACGCACTTTCCATGCTGGAATGGCCGGCAGCAGCCGGACTTGGCATCTTACTGTGGGTAGTGGTATATGGAGTTTCTTTTGGAATCTCGTTGAAAATCCTGAAAGGCAAAGATTTTTAATAGATTTTCTGGTATAATGGTTGCACGAGGTGCAATCCGGCCCGGCAGGCCGGCCCGCCCTGCTTCGCAGGGATTATACCGGCCTGCCACAGCTTGGGAAGTAAATGTCTGCATACGCAGCCGCTTCCTTCCCTGCGCATGTGGTATAATGGTTGCACGAGGTGCAATCCGGCAAAACAGCGTCGGTGTAAGGCCGGCGCTGTTTTGCGGAATGAATATAAGAAAAGAGGAAACGAATGGAAGCCTATACAAGTTTTGCAGAAGTATATGATCAGTTTATGGACAACGTTCCCTACCAGGAGTGGGCAGATTTTCTGCAGGAAATCCTGCAGAAAGAAGGAATAAGCGACGGCCTGGTGCTGGATCTGGGCTGCGGTACCGGCAGCATGACAGAAGAGCTGGCGGGCCGGGGCTATGATATGATCGGCGTGGACAACTCGGAGGACATGCTGGAGATCGCCATGGAAAAGCGGCAGGAGAGCGGCCATGATATCCTGTATCTTTTGCAGGATATGCAGGAATTTGAGCTTTACGGAACCGTCCGGGCAGTGGTCAGCGTCTGTGATTCAGTCAATTACGTGACAGAAAAAGAAGAGCTGGAGCAGGTATTCAGGCTGGTCAATAATTACCTGGATCCCGGCGGGATTTTCGTCTTTGATTTTAATACGGAATATAAATACCGGGAGGTGCTGGGAGACCGGACGATTGCGGAAAACCGGGAAGATTCCAGCTTTATCTGGTATAACTATTATTATGAAGAAGAACACATGAATGAGTATGAGCTGACACTATTTATCCAGGAGACAGATCAAAAAGAGCTCTATCACAAATATCAGGAAACCCATTTCCAGAGGGCGTACACCCTGGAAGAGATAAGAGAGCTGCTGGAAAAATCCGGGCTTCGCTTTGTGGCTGCCTACGAGGATTATACAAAAGAGGCTCCGGGCAAGGGAAGCGAACGGATCTGTGTGGTAGCAAGGGAGCAGGGCAAATAGGCGATTGCATTCCATATCAAAACATATTAAAATATATCCAATGCAGAGAAAAATGCAGACAGAAAGGGAATTATCAATGAAGAAAGACTATATTGTAAGAGCGACGGCGGCAGACGGCCAGGTACGTGCCTTTGCGGCTACATCCAGAAATCTGGTGGAAGAGGCCAGAAAGCATCACAACACCAGCCCGGTAGCCACAGCGGCTTTGGGGCGGCTTTTGACGGCCGGCGCTATGATGGGAAGCATGATGAAAAACGACAGCGATATGCTGACACTGATGGTCCGGGGAGACGGCCCTCTTGGCGGTATCACGGTGACGGCGGACAGCCATGCAAACGTGAAAGGATATGTGGGTAATCCGGATGTGATGCTGCCTCCAAAGAACGGTAAGCTGGACGTAGGCGGAGCCGTGGGAATCGGTCTTTTGCAGGTCATCAAAGACATGGGATTAAAAGAGCCTTATTCCGGGCAGACCATCCTGGTAACCAGCGAGATTGCGGAAGACCTGACTTATTATTTCGCAAATTCAGAGCAGGTGCCTTCCTCCGTAGGCCTGGGTGTCCTGATGGAAAAAGATAATACAGTGCGCTGTGCGGGTGGATTCATTATCCAGATGATGCCCTTTGCCACAGAGGAAACCATCAGCCAGATTGAGGAAAACCTGAAGAATGTAAGCTCCGTGACATCCATTCTGGATCAGGGGAAAACGCCGGAGGAGCTGTTAGAGATCCTGCTTGGAAATGTAGGGCTGGAGATCACGGATACCATTGATACGCAGTTTTACTGTAACTGTTCGAAAGAGAGAGTAGAGCAGGCGGTGGTCAGCGTGGGACGAAAAGAGATCCAGGAAATGATCAATGAAGGAGAGACCATCGAAGTGAAATGCCAGTTCTGCAACACAGCTTATCATTATACGGTTGAGGATTTAAAGCGGATTATAAAGAGAAGCAAATAACCGAAGGGAGCGATGGAAATGAAGCATGGGTTTATCAAGACAGCAGCCGTGACGCCGGATATCCGGGTTGCGGACGTAGCGTATAATACAGAAAGTATTTGCCGGAAGATCGATGAGACGACAGCGGCCGGCGCAAAAATCGTGGTATTTCCGGAGCTTTGTATTACCGGATATACCTGCGGGGATCTGTTTACCCAGGAGGTGCTGCTTCGGGATGCAAGAAAATCTCTGCACCAGATCGCAGAATATACAAAGGGAAAGGACGCGCTGATTTTTGTGGGGGTACCCCTTGCTGTCGACGGGGAGCTTTATAACGTGGCGGCGGCGCTGCACCGGGGGGAGATACTGGGGCTTACCACCAAAACCTTCCTGCCGAACTACGGAGAATTTTATGAAATGCGGCAGTTCCGTCCGGGACCCGAGACGGCAAGATACCTGATGTTTGACGGAAAGCGGACGCCTTTTGGCCCTCAGCTTTTATTTGCAGAAGAACACCTGGATGCGCTGGTCGTATCCGCAGAAATCTGTGAGGATGTGTGGTCACCCATTCCGCCCAGTATCCAGGCGGCAAGAGAAGGAGCTACAATCATCGTCAACTGTTCTGCCAGTGACGAGACCATCGGAAAGGCGGCTTACCGTACCAGCCTGATCGAAGGCCAGTCGGCAAGGCTGATCTGCGGATACGTTTATGCCAATGCCGGAGAGGGAGAATCGACCACGGACGTGGTATTCGGCGGCCACAATATCATTGCGGAAAATGGAACCACGCTGGCGGCAGCAAAGCGGTTCCAGAATGATGTGATCTATACAGAGATTGACGTGAAACGTCTGGACAGTGAACGGCGGAAGAATACGACCTTCCAGCCCGCCAAAGACAGGTTCCTGATCCGGGTGCCATTTTCACTGGAAGAGGAGGAGACCAGGCTTTCCAGAAACTTCCCGTCCAGGCCATTTGTGCCGGGCAATGAAATGGAACGTAAAGAGCGTTGCGAGGAAATCCTGACGATCCAGGCGATGGGTCTTAAAAAGCGTCTGGCTCACACCCATGCAAAGAGTGCGGTGGTAGGGATTTCCGGAGGTTTGGATTCTACGCTGGCTCTTCTGGTAACGGCGAAGGCGTTTGATGCGCTTTCCATGGACCGCAGTGGGATCACGGCGGTGACTATGCCCTGCTTTGGAACCACGGACCGGACTTATCAGAACGCCTGCAAGATGGCGAAAAAGTTGGGAGCAGACTTAAAAGAGGTGCCGATTGCGGCTTCCGTAACCCAGCATTTCCAGGACATCGGTCATGATCCGGAGGATCACAGCGTAACCTATGAAAATGCACAGGCAAGAGAACGGACGCAGGTGCTGATGGACATTGCCAACCAGACAGGCGGCATGGTGATCGGAACCGGAGACATGTCGGAGCTTGCGCTTGGCTGGGCTACCTACAATGGAGACCACATGTCCATGTACGGGGTCAATGCTTCTGTGCCAAAGACTTTGGTGCGCCATCTGGTTTCCTATTATGCGGATACCTGCGAGGATCAGGAGCTTAGGGAAGTGCTGCTGGATGTGCTGGATACGCCGGTAAGTCCGGAGCTTCTGCCGCCAAAGGACGGCGAGATCGCCCAGAAGACGGAAGATTTGGTGGGACCTTATGAGCTCCATGACTTTTATCTTTATTATTTCCTGCGGTTTGGTTATGAGCCGGCTAAGATCTACCGGCTTGCCAGGGAAGCCTTCAAAGGAGAATATGATGACGAGACGATCTACCGCTGGCTTTCTACCTTCTGCCGGAGATTCTTTACCCAGCAGTTCAAGCGCTCCTGCCTGCCGGACGGGCCAAAGGTAGGAACGGTGGCCTTGTCGCCAAGAGGGGACTGGCGGATGCCAAGCGATGCCTGTGTGACGGCCTGGCTTGCAGATCTTGAAAAGGTAAAGCCATAGAGGAGGAAGAAGAGATGAAAGCAATGAAAAAGGATGCTGTTGAGCGGTTTGAAAAAATGTATAACTGCTGTCAGGCAGTGATCTGCGCTTATTGCGAAGAGCTGGGGATGAAGGAAGAAGACGCCTTCCGGCTGACCGAGGGATTTGGCTCCGGCATGGGCGGCTTAAAGGATACCTGCGGCGCAGTGACAGGAATGTTCATGACCATTGGACTGAAAAACAGTGCCGGTAAGATGGATGAGCCCTTTGCCACCAAGATGGACACCTATCAGAAGCTTCTGGAGGCGGCAGAGAAGTTTAAAGAGAAAAACGGGTCACTCTACTGCCGGGATCTGAAGACAGAGGATGGGCCTCAGCCCCTTCCCTGCTGCATGAAATGCGTGGAGGATGCGGCACAGATTATAGATGAGATGGAATAATGTTATTATAAAAATCGCCTTCTTGACTCGTGCCATGGTCAAGAAGGCGATTTAATATATGCATAATTTTTTAGTTCAGATACCCGGTCAGGATATCATTTACCAGCTTTCCGTCAGCCTTGCCCTTTACCTTTGGCATCAGGTTTTTCATGATCTTTCCTTTATCCTTGGCGGTCGGGGCGTCCAGTCCCATTTCGGAAAGCAGTGCTTCGATAACGCTTTTGATCTCGGACTCGTCCATCATTTTCGGGGCGTACTGCTCCAGAACAGCAAGACGTTTCTCACATTCTGCGATGATGTCAGTACGGTCTGCCGGGGTCATTTCCAGGGTTTCTTTTGTCTGCTTGATTTCTTTCATGACCACCTGGGTCTCTTCCTCTTCGGTCAGGTCAGAACGTTTGTCAATGGCTTTATTCTTCAGAGCTGCCAGGAGCATGGATAAGGTCTCTTTTGTCTCTTTGTCGCCAGCTTTCATGGCAGCGACCATTGCACTTCTTACTTCTTCGATTTTGCTCATGATGATTGTCCTCCATATGATTATGATTGTTATTATTTTAGCAGAAGAACACACATTTTTCAACAGAACCGGCAGTATGTAAAAATTATGTTACATTTTTATATTTCACTTGCCATAGAAAAATGGATACGGTATATTGAAAACAATATCACGCAAGACAGGAGGAAACGTATATGGGAGGCTTTTTTTCACGCTCCAGCAGCAGACGGTATCCCCATCCGGATCAGGGCGGGAATTATTACAAGAAAAAAGGGCTGTTCGGAATGATGGGAGGCTTTGGCAGCTTTTCCAGTTCTGCAAGAAAAGGATACGGCCAGCCTTATGGCGGTTATCCGAACCAGGGTGGCTATCCGAACCAAGGCGGCTACCCGAACCAGGGTGGTTGTCCGAACCAGAACGGCTATCCCCAGCAGGGAGCAGTTAATCAGGGCGGACAGATCCGCTGCCAGAAGTGCGGGGAATTTGTTCCTGCAGGTTCCAAATTCTGCCTTTCCTGCGGAGAAAGGATCGCACAGGGTCCGACATTTTGTTCAAACTGTGGAAAGCCTGTCCAGCCGGGCGCAAAATTCTGTCCAGAGTGCGGCACACCGATGCAGAGATGATCGGGAAAAAGAAGGAAAGAAAAATCAGAGATTACACCGTGGTGTCCCGCATTGGCACAGGACGCTACGGTGTCTGTTTTCTTGCCCGTGATCCGGCTGGAAAAATGGTAGTATTGAAAAGATTTCGGACAGGGATGCGAAGAAAGAACCCTGACTTCAGCCAGCAGGAGGCCGTTATCCTGTCCGGCCTTGACCATCCTGCGGTGCCGGAACTTCTGGGTGTGATCAACGACAGGAGCGGATATTATTTTGTCCTGGAATATCAGAAAGGAAAGACACTAAAAGAGTGGCTGTTTGAAGAAAAGAAGTTTTTTTCAGATGAAGAGGTCTTTCGGATCGGGAGCGATCTTTTGGATGTCCTTCAGTATCTGCACGAAAGAAATGTGGTGCATGGAGATATCAGCGTGGCAAACGTGGTGTATGACGGCAGCCGGGCAGCGCTTATCGATTTTGGACTCTCCGGGTATGCTGATGGGGACAGTATGCGTTTCAGCCTGGATTATGCAAGATTTGCAAATGTGCTGCTGTATCTTTTGTATTCCGGATATTCCGGGGACGGGAAGAAACCCTGGTATGAGGCACTTCCATTGTCTGATGGACAGAAAGATTATTTGCAGAAAATGCTGAGGCCGGAAGAAGCTTTCAGAAGCACCCGGGAAGCCTGCAGGGAATTTGACCGGTGTTTTGGAAATATAAGAAAATAGAAGCGGAGCTGACAGAAAGATCAGCCCCGCTTTTTCCATTTCAGTAGAAATGCAGAATTAACAATGACCAGAACAGAACCCGCATTATGTACAAGTGCGCCTACGACAGGATTCAGGATTCCCGTGATGGCAAGTATGATTGCGATAAAGTTCAAAACCATAGAAAATGTCAGATTGCATTTGATAGTAACCATCATTCGTTTGGACAGAGCCAGAAGATGGGGGATTTCCCGGATATCATCATTCACAAGAGCAATGTCTGCTGCATCGACAGCAATGTCGCTTCCGACACCGCCCATGGCGATGCCGACAAAGGCCTTTTTCAGTGCGGGTGCGTCATTGATGCCGTCTCCGATCATGCAGACCGGAAAACCCTGATCCTGGGACTGCTGGATCCAGTTTAATTTATCCTCTGGAAGGCAGTCGGCCAGGACCTCGTCAATCTTCAGGGAAGAAGCAATGTGTCTGGCCGCATTTTCATGATCCCCGGTCAGAAGAACGGGAACAGTGCCTTCAGCCTTTACTTTGGCGATGGTTTCAGGCGCATTGTCGCGCAAGGTGTCAGAAAGAGCCAGAAAACCGGTAAATTCGCCGTCAATAGCAGTTAAGATCAAAGTACATCCTTCTTGAATATAGCGTTCCATCTGTGTTTGAGCCTCTGTATCCAGAGAAATTTGTTTTTCAATCAGAAGCTTCTGATTTCCGGCCAGTATTGTATGTCCTTCCTGGGTGCCGGACACACCCCGGCCAGGAAGCATCTGAAATGATTCTACCGGGGCCGGCCGCTCGCCGTAAGCAGCCTGAAAGCACCGGACGACTGCTTTGCCAAGGGGATGCTCCGAGCGAAGCTCTGCGGATGCTGTTTTTGCGTATAACTCCTGCTCGGAAAAGTTTTTCTGAAAACTGTGAACAGCAACAATCTGAGGAGCGCCATAAGTGAGAGTCCCGGTCTTATCAAAGGTAAGGTGCTTTACCAGAGAAAGACGTTCCAGCGCATCGCCTTCCCGCACCAAAAATCCATGGCGGGTGGCATTTCCGATTGCGGCCATGATAGCCGTGGGAGTAGCCAGTACCAGAGCACAAGGACAAAATACGACCAGAATGGTGACAGAACGGATGATCTGTCCGGTGAAGAGCCAGGTGAGTACTGCGGCGCTTAAGGCAATTATTACAATCCATGTGGCCCATCGGTCTGCAATTCCAACAATTTTTGCTTTCCCGGCGTCAGCAGACTGTACCAGGCGGATCATGCGCTGGATAGAGCTGTCTTCCCCGACTTTAACTGCTTTCATATCAAAAGAGCCAAACTGGTTTACAGTGCCGCTGGAGACTTCATCACCGGGGAATTTATCGACCGGAAGAGACTCTCCGGTCATAACAGCCTGGTTGACTGAGGTTTCCCCGGATATGATTATGCCATCTGCCGGGACAGTCTCTCCGGGAAAAACACGGAGGATGTCGCCCGCCTGAACCTGTTCTGCCGGGATGATTTCTTCTGTGTCCTTGCCGATCCGGCGTGCTGTCCGGGGAGTCAGGTGAACCAGCTTTTCAATGCCGGCCCGTGCTCTGGCGACGGTCAGATCCTCCAGAAGAGCGCCCAGCTGCATAATGAAAGCCACCTCGCCGGCAGCGAAATCTTCGCCGATGAAGATAGATGCAACCAGTGCAATAGAGACCAGCACATCAGCCTTGATATCAAAAGCGGTAATCAGGCCGATCAAGGCCTCCAGGATGATAGGGATTCCGCATAAGATGACAGATACCCAGGCCATATCAAAGGGCAGGGGCTGAAAGCCGAATATGCTGGCCAGGAGTGCGGCAGCAGACAATATCAGGAACGTAATGTCCCGTTTTGTGCCGCCCCATTCCAAAAGTTCTTCCAATTTTTTCATGAGAAATGCCTCCTCTCGATTATACCTATATGGGTATATGTATATTATTACCCATAGGGGTATGGGTTGTCAAGAAAAGTGTGAAGGGGGACGTACACTTTTTGCGTTGGTGCCTGTCCCCTTTTGCAAAAGTGTACGTCCCCCTTCACACTTTGTTCACAATTATCCCATATTCGAAAACCGTTCTACGGCTTTGGTAAAGCTTGCGATGGTCTGGTCGGCGTCGCCGTGTTCGATGCCGTCTCTGACGCAGTGCTTGATATGGCCTTCTAGTACGACCTGGCCGGCTTTGTGCAGGGCAGATTTGGCGGCGTTGATCTGGGAAAGAACGTCCTCGCAGGGGACGTCTTCATCGATCATACGGTCTATGGCTTGTACCTGGCCGATGATTTTTTTCAGGCGTCGGTGCAGGTTTTCAGAATCCATGCATTGTCTCATGTTGTCAACCTCCTTGTAAGTAAAACCATATACCCCTATGGGTATTCGCTTGTTTCTATTATTATGGGATGTAACAGAGGGATTGTCAAGAAGGAACGGGTATTTTATAATGAAAGGGAATGTGGGTGTTGACTGTCAGAGCACCCGGAATGGAGGAAACGATGATGTATATCAGTGAGATTATGACGACGGTTCCGGAGAATGTGAAAGAACGTGTTCCTCTGGAGCAGGAGGTTTATAAGGTATTTGCGAAACTGGGGATTCAATTTGAGCGGGTGGATAATGATCCGGCCTCTTCGATGGAAGAGTGTAAGGCCATCGGTGAAGTGCTGGACGCACCGGTGCGTAAGGATGTATTTTTATGCAATCAAAAGAAGACCAGCTTTTTCCTGCTGGTGATGCCGGACCATAAGGCATTTGACACGGCTTCTTTCAGTAAAAAGCTGGGGGTTTCCCATATGTCCTTTGCCTCGCCGGAGCATATGCTGGAGCATATTGGATGTACGCCTGGATCTGCCAGTGTAGTAGGGCTTCTCAATGATGAAGACGACTATGTACAGCTGATCATTGATAAAGAGGTGGCAGAGGGCGAGTGGTTTGTGTGTAACACAGGGATCAACACTACCCATCTGAAGTTCAAAACCCAGGATTTACTGAAAAAGTTCCTGCCATATACCCATCACAGACCCAGGATCGTGGATCTGTAAAAAGGGGCAGAAGGATTCCCGGGGGAAAGGATAGAGAGACAGAAAAAAAGACAGATCCGGATATAAGCATCCGACAGATCTGTCTTTTTATCGTGTATTTATTTCTGTTTTCCGTAGAATACCAGTCCCACAACGCCCGGACCGGCATGAGTCCCGATGCTGGGACTGACGTCATTGATGACCACATTGGTAAAGCCAAGGCTTTTTACCATATCGGCTACGCTTCTGGCATCTTCCAGACAGTCACCATGAATAACCGCAACCATTCGATCCTTTCCGTAGGAATTAAGATCCAGAGATGCCTCCATACGGGTTACCAGTGTTTTCAGGGATTTTTTTCTGCCTCTGACAGTACCGTCAGCTTTTAATTCACCGGAGGCCGTCACGGTCAGGATCGGTTTGATGTTGACCAGGCTTCCTACAACGGCTGTAGTCTTGGAAACGCGTCCGCCTCGCTGCAGATGGTTCAGATCATCTACAGTAAAGGAGACGTTTACATGATCACGTTCTTCCATCAGGACATCATAGACTTCTTCCATATCTTTTCCGGCTTTCTGAAGCTCGACGGCACGATAAACGGAGACGCCCTCTCCCAGAGAAGCATTCAAAGAATCAAAGACAAGGATCTTGCGGTCCGGATATTGCTCCATCAGTTCATTGGATATCATGATAACAGTGCTGCAGCTTCCGCTCAGTGCGCTGGAAAATGCGATGTGAAGGATATTTTTTCCTTCTTTTAAGATCTGTTCAAATTTCTCACGGATCACCGCAGGATTGTTTGCCATGGATTTTGGCAGTTCTCCATTTCGCATTGTTTCATAAAAGTCATGGGGCTCCATATTAAGCTCGTCCCCATAAACAGTATCACCGAAGGCATAATACTGAGGAATGATGGTAAGCTGGTTGGCTTTGACAAATTCCGGCAGCACGTCAGAATTTGAGTCAGTCGTAATTACGTAGTCAGGCATAGGTTCCTCCTTGTGCTTTCATTATGTTTTAAAAGATGATTATAAAGAGATCTTTCCGTTGACCTCGTCATTGATCACATAGTAGGCCGCAAATTCTTCCGGCTTCAGGTAAACATTGACGCTGCGAAGCTCTTCCGGCTGTCTTCCAAGCTCCTTGGTCCAGATATGTCTGATCTGCTTCATGATGTCGGCTGTGCTGAATTCTTTCCCCATGTACTGCAGGTAAATATGTGCTTTCAGATCTGCCATCTCATTTTGCAGGATCCCGGCTCTGGTCTCGATCGCCATTGTCTTATCTTTGGTCGTTGTGATTGATTTTATCGGCTGGGATGCGTGATGTGTCTTTTTTGTTCCCATAACAGATTCCTCCTCCTACCTTTGAAATCTACTATATATATTAACACTTGTGGGGAAAAAATCAAGGAGGATACAGGAGGAGAAGTTCCTGCTTGACACTGGTTCCCTTCCGGGCTTATAATAACCCCAGCAAATAAGAGAGAGGTGAAAAGATGAGGAAATAATCTGTTTTTGAACGCATGAAACTAAGTGATTACGATCGCCCGAAAGGGAGATATTTGTTTTATGCTGTCAAAAACGGAGGTCCTCATCCCTCTCTTTTTTTCGTGCGGAAAATTCCGGAGGGGAAACGGATCCCCTATATCTTTTTTGGCAGCAGGAAAGAGGAGGGAGTTTAATGTCACAGATTTTAGTCAGCCATCTGACATTTTCTTATGAGAGCAGCTTTGATGTGATTTTTGATGATGTGTCATTTACACTGGATACAGACTGGAAACTGGGGTTTGCAGGAAGAAACGGGAAGGGGAAAACCACATTTTTAAGGCTTTTGCAGGGAAAATATCCCTATCAGGGAACCATCAGCGCAAGCGTAGCGTTTGACTATTTCCCCTATCCGGCCGCCCGAAAGGACAAGGAGCGTATGGCCTCAGAACTTTTGGAAGAGTGGAAGTCCGGTTGTGAAGAGTGGAGAGTGATCGTAGAGCTTTCGAAGCTTGGCCTGGATGCAGAGGTTTTGTACCGGCCCTTTGGCACTCTGAGCCAGGGAGAACAGACTAAAGTCATGCTGGCCGTCCTGTTTTCCGGAGAACAGGAATTTCTCCTGGTGGATGAGCCCACCAACCATCTGGATCAGGAGGCAAGAGAGACAGTGAAAACATACCTGAGCGGAAAGAAAGGGTTTATCCTGGTCTCTCATGACCGGGATCTTCTGGATGCCTGTATCGACCATATCCTGGTGTTGAACCGGCAAAGCATAGAGGTACAGAGCGGAAACTTTTCCAGTTGGGAGGAGAATAAGCGAAGAAGGGATGCTTCTGCAGAAAAGGAGAATGAGAAGCATAAGAAGGAAATCGTAAAACTGGAAAAGGCAGCCAGACAGGCGAAGGGCTGGTCGGATCAGACAGAGAAAAGCAAAATCGGCCAGAAGACGGCAGGACTTAAGCCGGACCGTGGCTATATCGGACATAAAGCCGCAAAGATGATGAAGCGTTCCAAGACTCTGGAGCACAGGAAAGAAGACGCTATCCGGGAGAAGGAAGGGCTTTTGAAAGACGTAGAAACACTGGCAGAGCTGAAAATGCAGCCCCTCGTTCACCACAAAGAGGTGCTTCTTGAGGCAGATAATCTGGGACTCCGGTATCCGGAATCAGATACATGGCTGTTCCAGAATCTTAAGCTGGAGCTTCGAAAAGGAGAGCGCGTCTTTTTACACGGCTCTAATGGATGTGGAAAATCTACATTGATAAAGGCGGTTTTGAAGACGGCCGGATATGGAAAGGGAGCGGCAGATCATTTTTGGAATTTTCAGGAGCAGGGACGCCTTACATTGGCTTCGGGACTTGTCATTTCATATGTGAGTCAGGACACTTCGTATTTAAATGGAAGCATCCGTAAATTCTGTGAAAAGCGAGGACTGGAAGAAAGCCTGTTCTGCGCCATCCTGCGGCAGATGGGCGTGGAGAGAGAGCAGTTTACAAAAGAACTTCAGGAATATTCGGAAGGACAGAAAAAGAAGATCCAGATCGCCGAGAGCCTGCTTACGCCAGCGCATTTATATCTGTGGGACGAGCCACTGAATTATGTAGATGTGTTTACCAGGATGCAGATTGAAGAAGTATTATTAAGATACGAGCCCACTATGCTGATCGTGGAACATGACGCAAGGTTCCAGGAGCGGATCGCTACAAAAATAGTGGAACTTTAGTTCATTGGGGACATAGGCTTTTGCAAAAAGGGACAGGGACTTTTGCAAAAGGGGACGTACACCAACGCAAAAAGTGTACGTCCCCTTTTGCGTGTAAATCCTTAAAAAAGTATAAATAAGTTCAAACATATTGACGTTTCTATTGTTTTGGATTATATTATTAAAAGCTTAACTATTAATGCTTTTATATATATGAAGAGATAAAGGGGTGATTTTTCCTATGAAATGTCAATTCTGTAATAAAAATGAAGCCGATAAGGTGTTCTATCTTAATTATATGGGCGGCCTTTATCAGATTTCTGTATGTGACGACTGCCTGCAGCGGATGTGGCAGCAGGCGGTGGCATCCGGACAGGCGGAGACTTTCCGGAATTATTCTGGCTGGTGGCCGGGAAGGCCGGAGCCCAGACGCTATGGAGAGCGGGCCTTTCCGGATGATGCTGCGGAGGATCTGAAGAAGAGGCGGAGACTTTCCCTTTTGCGCGCCCGGCTTTCAGAAGCAGCCGGCAGGGAAGATTATGAGGAGGCGGCAAAGCTTCGGGATGATATAGCCGTAATGGAAAAGGAGGTGTGTTCCCATGAAGGTTAATCTGGAACTTTACAGCCAAAAAGCTCTGCATATCTTTCAGACGGCATTAAAGCTGGCGGCAAAGATGGGCCATGGTTTCCTGGGGAGCGAGCATCTCCTGTGGGCCCTGGCAAAAGAAGGGGGCTTCGCGGGCCGTGCCTTAGAGAACTGCGGGCTGGATGAGAAGCTTCTGGAGGAGTATGTCCGCCGCTATGACGGCGGTGTGACACAGATACACTCCCGGGCGATCCAGGTATCCGGGGAGGCGGACGAGGTGCTGTATCAGGCGTCTCTTGCGGCAAGGGAGAGGGACCGGGAAAAGGTAGAGCCGGTGGATCTGCTTGCCGGAATCCTGCGGGCGGATCAGTGTGCGGCAGCACAGCTTCTGCAGTCTATGGACGTGCAAAGAGAAATGGTGCAAAAGGAGATGGATCAGTTGGAAGAAATCGGAAGTGAAGAGGAACAGACAGAAACAGAGCAGGAGGCAGAAGAATCCATGCTGGAGAAATTCGGCAGGGATATGACAAAAGTGGCAGAAGACGGAGGTTTTGATCCGATGATCGGCCGGGAGGATGTGGTGGAACGTCTGGTGCAGATCCTGTCCCGGCGCACCAAGAATAACCCGGTGCTCATCGGTGATCCAGGCGTAGGTAAGACGGCTGTTATCGAAGGTCTGGCTCAGCGGATCGCTGACGGACATATTCCTATGAACCTCAAACATAAACGGGTCGTCTCAGTGGATCTGGTGGGAATGATATCCGGTACCAAATTCAGGGGAGATTTCGAGGAACGGATCCAGAAGTTCTTAGAGGAAGCAGAGAAAAAGGAGGATGTGATCCTGTTCCTGGATGAGCTGCATACGATCATGGGAGCGGGCGCCGGTGCAAGTGACGCACTGGATGCCGCGAATATCTTAAAACCTGTGCTGGCAAGAGGAAGTTTACGGATCATCGGAGCGACTACCCGGAACGAGTACCGGCGCCACATTGAAAAGGATGCAGCGCTGGAGCGAAGATTCCAGCCGGTTTCCGTGGAGGAGCCGGACGTGGAAGGCGCGGTGGAGATTCTGAGGGGGCTTAAGAAGCGGTACGAGGAATTCCACGGCCTTACCATCACAGACGAGGCGGTACAGGCGGCGGCAGAGCTGTCAGACCGCTATATCCAGGATCGTTTCCTGCCGGATAAAGCCATTGACCTTCTGGATGAAGCGGCGTCCAGGATACGGACAAAGAGTCTGACCGTCCCGGGAGAGCTGCAGGAAATGGAAGACAAGATCACAGCCATCTCGCGTGAGAAAAAGAAGGCCGCAAACGCCCAGGAATATGAGCAGGCGGCCAGACTGAGAGATCAGCAGCGGGCTATGGAGCAGGATCTGAAGCAGAGACAGGAGGCCTGGCAGAAAGGGCAGAGCCATAAGGTAGACGCACAGGATATCGCAGCCGTGGTCTCAGCCTGGACGGGAATCCCGGTGACCATGCTGACCATGACTGAGAAGGAGAGACTTCGCACCCTGGAAGAGACCCTGAAGCAAAGGGTCATCGGACAGGACGAGGCGGTCAGAAGCGTAGCGAGAGCCATCCGGCGGGGACGTACCGGTGTGGCAGATCCGGGAAGGCCTATCGGATCCTTCTTATTCCTCGGTCCCACCGGTGTAGGGAAGACAGAGCTTTGCCGGGCACTGGCAGAAGCCATGTTCCAGGATGAGACAGCTATGATCCGCATGGATATGTCTGAATATATGGAATCCTACACAGTTTCCAAGCTGATCGGATCTCCGCCGGGATATGTAGGTCATGAGGAGGGCGGACAGCTGACAGAGCAGGTAAGGAAACATCCTTACAGCATTGTACTGTTTGACGAGATTGAGAAGGCCCATCCGGATGTATCGAACGCGCTGCTGCAGATCCTGGATGACGGACGTCTCACCGATTCACAGGGGCGGACGGTCAGCTTCCAGAATACAATTATTGTCCTGACCTCTAACGTAGGGGCAAGGGATATCCTTGGGAAGAAATCTCTGGGATTCATCCAGTCCGGACAGGAAGAAAGGGCTAAGAGAGAAGAAACGATCAAAAGCCGTGTTATGGAAGAGGTAAAACAGACCTTCCAGCCGGAGTTTTTAAATAGGTTAGATGAGATCATCGTCTTCCATCAGCTGGGCGAGGAAGAGATCCGAAGAATCGCCGTACACATGACGGACGAATTTTCCAGACGGCTTAAGAAACAGGGAATCAATCTGAAGGTTACAGAAGAGGCTGTAGATATCCTGACGAAAAAAGGATTCGATCCGGCCTTTGGGGCAAGGCCGCTCAGGCGGGCGGTACAGTCCACATTGCAGAATCTGGTGGCAGATCAGCTGTTGAAAGAGGACTTTGATCCGGAGAAGGAATTGCTGGCGGAAGGAGACGGAGAGGAGATCTTCTTAAGCGAAAGGCCGAAGGAAGCGGCATATCAACTGTAATAATATAGATAAAACTGCAAAACACAGACAAAATGTAAGCGGCTGTCCCGAAAATCAGAGACAGCCGCTTTTCTTAACGATTTATTTTTTCTTGTCCAGTCCAAGACTGCAGGACAGTTCGTTTAAGGTATTAAGAAGATCAATAAGGGTACGCATGTTGTCCTCGCCGAAATTTTCCAGGAGCTCCGTCCAGACGGCTTCACACCGCTCCCTGGAGTGCATGGCAGCCGAGCGTCCCTCCGGCGTGGTGCTGATGGAGATTTTGCGCCGGTCATGGGCGTCGATTTCACGGACGATGTAGTGCTTTTTTTCCAGAGTGTTCAGAATATAAGAAACAGCTGGCTTGGAAATCTTAAGCTGTTCTTGCATCTTTGGCACATCCAGGTTGGTACAGGCCTTTTCGCTGCAGCTGCATCCGCCCAGAATGTCCTGGAGAATGGCCATTTCATTCATCTGCATCTCACATTCCAGAGAAAATGCAGATTCCAGCTTCTTAAAACACATCATCGATTGAAAAAATTCTTCCCACAGACTGTTTTTCATGCCAAACTCCTTATCGCTATCACTAAATAATTAAATGCTTAACCAAATGTGTGTCCTAAGTATAACGCACTTTTCTCCCAAATTCAAGGAAAAATGCGGAAACAGGAGCCGGCGTTAGAGGAGCCGGAAAACCTGTTCTGCACAGGCAGCCAGGTTGGCCCTGGCGTTTGCGGGATCCATGGCCTCTTCCAGTGTAGTGACGCCTCGGACGATGGGGAAGAAGGCGTCAATCCCGGCGTCGTTGCAGGCGGTGGCGTCGGCGGTAACGCTGCCCGCAAAGGCGATGACCTTAGCGCCATATTTTTTTTCCAGTGAAGCGACACCTACGGGAGCCTTTCCCATTGCGGTCTGATGATCAAGACGGCCTTCTCCGGTGATGACAATGTCGGCATCCTTTAATTCCTCTTCCAGGCCGACTGCCTCCAGGATCAGGCTGGTCCCGGGGATCAGCTGGGCGTTCAGGAAACTTAAGAAGGCAAATCCCAGGCCGCCGGCGGCTCCGGCTCCTTCTGCCAGTGAACAGTCCTTTCCAAGAAAAGAGGCGCAGACCCTGGCATAATGTGACATGGCCTGATCCAAAGGTTCCTTCATATCCTCTGTGACCCCTTTCTGTGGACCATAAATATAAGTAGCGCCGTTTTTGCCGCAGAGCGGGTTTGTCACGTCACAGGCAACGCGGAAACGGCAGTCCTTAAGTCTCGGGTCCTGACCGGAGATGTCCACAGAGCAGACTTTCCCAAGTGCCTGTCCGCCCTCCCCGGCATCGGATCCATTTTCAGAGAGGAAGGAAAATCCCAGAGCAGAGAGCATCCCGATGCCACCGTCATTCGTGGCGCTGCCTCCTATGCCGATGATGAAATCCCGGCAGCCACGGCGGACAGCATCAAGGATCATTTCTCCCACGCCGCGGGTGGTGGCGGTAAGCGGGTCATGCCTGTCGGAGAGTGTGATTCCGGCTGCCGCCGCCATTTCGATAACAGCGGTAGAGGTCTCTGGAAGATAGCCGTAATAGCAGGAGATAGGATCACCGAATGGGCCGGTAACGGTAAGGGAGATCCGCTTTCCGTTCAGCCCCTCAATTAAGGCATCGGTGGTTCCCTCACCTCCGTCGGCCAGTGGTTTTATGATCACCTGGGCATCCGGGTGAGCGGCAAGTATCCCCTCTTTGGCAGCCTGTCCGGCCTCGATGGATGTCATGCTGCCCTTAAAAGAATCAATAGCGGTTACAATTTTCATACAAAATGCCTCCAATCTTTTTCTACACTTTTTTGGAAATGTACATATCTTACTGTATCCAGTATAGAAGAAAATTAATGTGGAAGATATGTCATATAAGACAAAGATATAAATAGATTTACAAATTATATGTTACATATACCAAAGTAATAGCAGTTAAGGCGCGGAGGATGAAAGCCGGAGGGCCAGATAGAGGATCACGCCGTCTTTAAACTTTCGCGGGTCATATCCAGAATTCCTGCGGATCCGATCCAGGCGGTACTGCAGGGTGTTTTTGTGGAGAAACAGTTTTTCTGCCGTATGGGAGAGAGAACAGTCCTCTTCGAAATACATACGAAGGAGATGCTTATCGTCGGAAGATAAAGAGCCGATGGATCTGGCAAGAAATTCCTGGCGTCCCTCCAAAGACACGGATCCAAGGAGGATCTCCAGTGTCAGCTGATCGAACCGGGACAGATTCGTTTCTGATAAAGAAAGGCTTTCCAGAGCAATCTGGGCAGTGGCATAGGAAGCCTGCGCCTGGTAGAGGTCAACACTTTTTCCGACACCGATGCAAAGAACATTCTGCTCCTGAGAGGCAAAGTGTTCCAGAAAAGAGAAGTGTTGTTCTATGCAGGAAGCATCGGCAAGGAGGATAAAATCACAGGGGTACTGGTAACAGAAGACCGTCCCCTGGAGGGTATCACAGAGTTTTTGGATCCTGGATTCGGCATAGGAGATGGAACCGCTGCTGTTTTTGGAGTTCAGGCGTATCAGGATTATCTTCTTTGGAGAATCCGGATCCAGACCAAAGTCTTTTAGAAGCCGGAGAAGATAACCGGGATTTTCCGGACTGCCGTTTAAAAGGGACTGGATCAGATAATTTTTCCGTTCAGTGGAAGTACGGGCAGCAGCGTTAAGCTCCTGTTCACGCAGGATCAGCCGGGTGATACGCTCTGCCAGCCGGGCGTAAGAGCGCACTTCATCCGGATTTCCGCTAATCCCGATGACAGCGGAAGGTTTTCCATCCTGAAGTACCGGAATATTTACGCCCTTTTGTGTGCCGTGGAAAGCATCATCCTGAAAGACTTCCAGCGATTCACCATTTTTCAGGGCAGCCATGCCGCCTTCATGGAAGGTACCGATACGCAAGGTGTCTGTGCTGGCCAGTATCATACCTTTTTCATTGATAAAATTAATATCATATCCGCAAAATTCTTTAACGGTATCGACGATCTGCTGTGCGGTTTTCGAACTGATGACATTCATCGTTATGCCTCCTGTTTTCCATGATATATGTTACTAATACCATGTTTATTCTGTAAAAGTCAATTAAAATTGGCATATAAAACAAAGGATTTGCGCTTTGGATTGACAACTGTGGATAAGTTCTGTATACTATGTACCAGAAATGAATAAAAAGTCTTCAGGGCAGGGATCGTTTCCCTACCGGCGGTAAAGCCCGCGAGCCGTAACAGGCATGATCCGGTGAAATTCCGGGGCCGACAGTTAAAGTCTGGATGGAAGAAGATACAGGATACACGATGTGATGTGGTGCAAGAATGCTGCTCTGGAATATAACAGTTCCAGAGTTTTTTATTTTTCCACGGTCTTTGGTGTAAGTATAATGATGTGATGTTTGCCCTGAATAAATTTTCAGGGCTTTTTCTTTTGGTAAAATGACCGGGTAAGGAGGCGCGGAAAAAATGGATGACGGAGCATATATGCGGCGGGCGCTTAAGCTGGCAGAAAAGGGGATGGGATGGACATCTCCGAATCCGATGGTAGGAGCGGTGATCGTTAAAAACGGGCGGATTATAGGAGAAGGGTATCATCTAAGATACGGGGAAAAACATGCGGAACGAAATGCACTGGATAGCTGCAGGGAGTCTCCGACGGGAGCAGTCATGTATGTGACACTGGAGCCCTGTTGTCACTATGGAAAACAGCCACCCTGCGTGGAAGCGATTCTGGAGGCAGGGATCCGGAGAATAGTGATCGGGTCGTCGGATCCCAATCCTAAAGTGTCAGGAAAAGGTGTCCGCATTTTACGGGAGCACGGAGTGGAGGTGACAGAGCATGTAGAAGAAGCGGCCTGTGATGCTTTGAACCAGATTTTTTTCCATTATATCCGTACCGGACAGCCCTATGTGGCTATGAAATATGCCATGACAATGGATGGAAAGATTGCAGCTTACACAGGAAAATCCCAGTGGGTTACCGGGACAAAAGCAAGGGAACATGTACAGCGCTTAAGGCAGCAATACAGCGGGATCATGGTCGGAATGGGAACAGTGCTTGCTGATGATCCAAGTCTTACCTGCCGGATCAGGGGCGGGAAAAATCCGGTTCGCATCATCTGTGATTCTATGCTGCGGACTCCGCTGGACTCCAGGCTTATAGAGACAGCCGGGGAAGTGCCTACGATTCTGGCAACAGCCTGCAAGGACCCGTCCAGGTGCGGAGTATATCAGGATAAGGGATGCCGGGTTCTGACAGTTCCGGGAGCGGACGGTCGGGTAGATCTTCAGGAGTTGGTGAGGACGCTGGGCAGGATGGAGATCGACAGCATCCTCCTGGAAGGCGGAGGTACCTTAAACTGGTCTGCTCTGAGGTCGGGGATTGTGCAGAAGGTTTTCTGCTACATGGCGCCAAAGCTTTTCGGCGGTGCAAAGGCAAAGACACCTGTGGAGGGCAGTGGATGCGCTGATCCGGATGAGGCGGTAAAGATAAAGGAGATAAAGATAAGACAAATCGGAGAAGATTATCTGATGGAAGGAATGGTGGACAGAGATGTTTACAGGGATCATTGAGGAAACCGGACGCATAAAAAAGATCCAGAAGGGCAGACATTCGGCAGTAATATCTATCCAGGCAGAGACAGTCCTTGAAGGGACGAAAGTGGGAGACAGTATTGCAGTAAACGGAGTCTGCCTGACAGTAACGGGGCTTGAAAGCGGGATGTTCCATGCAGACGTAATGCATGAGACGCTGAGCCGCTCTGCACTCCGAAATCTGGTTCCGGGAAGCCGGGTCAATCTGGAGCGGGCGATGGCGGCAGATGGACGGTTTGGCGGACACATTGTAGCAGGCCATGTGGATGGCACAGGAAACATAGTAAGAATCGAGAATGATGATAATGCGGTCTGGTATACCATCCAGGCAGAAGAAGAAATTCTGCGTCTTGTAGTAGAGAAAGGCTCCGTCGCTGTTGACGGGATCAGTCTTACGGTAGCTCGGACAGGCAATGACTGGTTTTCTGTCTCAGTCATACCGCATACCAGCAGGGAGACGGCACTTAGGGGAAAAAAGCCGGGAGATCTGGTCAATCTGGAGACAGATATCATCGGGAAATATATAGAGAAACTGATCCGGGGTTCAACAGCCAAAAAGCCGGAGAGTGCTATAACGGAGGAGTTTCTTCTCCGATGTGGGTTTTAAAAACATATTGCAGAAAGAAGGGAAAGGAATGTTTCAATTTGACACGATTGAAAAAGCGCTTGAGGATCTCAGGCAGGGGAAGATCATTCTGGTAACAGACGATCCGGACAGAGAAAATGAAGGAGACTTTATCTGTGCCGCAGAATTTGCGACTACAGAGAACATTAATTTTATGGCAGTGCATGGCAAAGGGCTGATATGTATGCCTATGGCCGAATCATATATAAGAAAGCTTAAGCTGCCTCAAATGGTAACGGAAAATACGGACAATCATGAGACAGCCTTTACAGTGTCCATCGACAGCGTGGAGACAGCCACAGGCATTTCAGCGGCAGAACGTTCAGTGACAGCTATGAAATGTGCAGAAGAAGATGCCCGTCCGGAAGACTTCCGACGGCCGGGACATATGTTCCCACTGCTGGCAAAGAAAAACGGCGTGCTGGAGCGGGAAGGACATACGGAGGCAACCGTGGACCTCTGCAGGCTGGCAGGGCTGAAAGAATGTGGCTTATGCTGTGAAGTCATGCGGGAGGACGGTACAATGATGCGAACCCGGGAGCTAAAGGAACTGGCGGAGAAATGGCAGATAACTTTTATTACGATCCGGGATATTAAGGAGTACCGCAAATGCCATGAAAAGCTTGTGGATCAGGTGACCGTCACCAGGATGCCGACCCAATATGGAGATTTTACGGCTTATGGATATGTCAACCGGCTGAACGGTGAGCATCATATTGCGTTAGTCAAAGGAGAAATCGGAGACGGAGAAGAGGTTTTATGCCGTGTCCATTCAGAGTGCCTGACCGGAGATACGTTCGGCTCCCTTCGCTGTGACTGCGGACAGCAGCTTCATGCGGCAATGACACAGATTGAGAAGGAAGGCCGGGGAATATTGCTTTATATGCGGCAGGAAGGCCGCGGTATCGGGCTGATCAATAAACTGAGAGCCTATGAACTGCAGGAACAGGGGATGGATACGCTGGATGCCAATCTTGCCCTGGGATTTGCCGCAGATGAAAGAGAATATTATATCGGGGCTCAGATCCTGAAGGATCTGGGGGCCAAAAGCCTTCGCCTATTGACCAATAATCCGGACAAGGTTTACCAGCTAAAGGAATTTGGAATGCAGATTACCGAGCGGATACCGATACAGATGAGTGCCACAGAGTATGACATATTTTATCTGCAAACAAAGCAAAAGCGGATGGGGCATATGCTGAAGTACAGATAATCCAGGATTTCGGGGAAGATGAAAAGAATGAAATTAAGGAAATAGACAGAAAGGATGGAATTATATGAAAACTATGGAAGGAAATCTGGTAGCAAGAGAAATAAAGATAGGAATCGTAGCTTCACGATTTAATGAGTTTATTACATCAAAGCTTCTTGCAGGGGCGCTGGACGGGCTGAAGCGCCATGAGGCAAAGGAGGAGGATATTCATGTGGCATGGGTGCCGGGGGCATTTGAAATCCCGCTGATCGCCTCTAAGATGGCAAAAAGCGGGAAATATGATGCCGTGATCTGTCTGGGAGCAGTCATCCGGGGAAGTACCAGCCACTATGATTATGTGTGCAGCGAGGTGTCAAAAGGAATCGCTTCGGTTTCTCTCGCAGCGGATATTCCGGTGCTGTTTGGTGTGCTGACCACAGAAAATATCGAGCAGGCGATCGAACGAGCCGGAACAAAAGCAGGAAATAAAGGATATGACTGTGCGTTAAGCGCCATTGAGATGGTGAATCTGATCAGGGAAATAGAAGACTAAGAAAAGTCACAGAACGTGGACAGGATCATCTGCCGGGATCAAAATTTCCATATCCAGCGGAAGTTTGATTTGATAGTACAGAGAAGATAGAGTATAATCTTTCTGTAAAAGTTTATTTAGTCGCATAAATAAATTTTACACCAAGAGCCA
>QWCV01000205.1_pt1 | contig 75483 bp, 70 predicted proteins | sample 1972621 | NCBI WGS metagenome assembly QWCV01 (sample SAMN09866699, study PRJNA288562) | Human gut metagenome isolate pre2_stool, whole genome shotgun sequencing... | isolation source: gut | host: Homo sapiens | place: USA: California | reverse complement strand
AAACGCAGGCAGATATACAGCGGACTACCTGTAATGTGGAAACCATCCGTATCCGGCATGGGAAAAGTGCGTATCCGCACGAATTCTAAGTTACTGGCGCATCCGCCGATATTTAGTCTTGCCGTTTAAAACGGCTGAGAAGCACGTGACTTTAGCCATGTGAGGTTCACTGGCGTTGAGCATATTGTTAATACCTTTTTCCGTTTCTGCAAGCTGCTTTTTCAAAAGAGGCAGATCGGTGCTTTCTTTCTTCTGCAACTCCATCAGCGTATCAATCAGTCGTTTCATGACTTCATCATTCATAATTGCTTTCATACAGTAATTGAGCGTACATATAAATTAGAGGAGACCGAGGCAGTGATGCAGGAACAGATCCGGGTGGCAAACCATCGGATCGCAGATTTGGAAAAGCAGATGGAGGGATAAGGCATGCAGATTAAAGATTATGTAAAGCCGGAATTACTTGTAGTAGCAGTAGTGCTGTACTTTATTGGGATGTGGCTGAAGCAGAGCGAGACAGTGAAAGACAAATACATCCCACTCATTAATGGGCTGATTGGCGTTGCGATTTGTGCCATCTATGTGTTTGCCACCTGTGCCTGCGGCAGTGGTCAGGATATCGCGCTGGCAGTTTTCACGGCACTTACACAGGGCGTCCTTGTGGCGGGATTGTCTACGTATGTAAACCAGATTTTTAAGCAGTCAGGAAAAGAAGAGTAGAAGGAGGTGATCCGACTATCTCCCGCGGCAGTTCGGGGCATGGCTGCCGTTGCGGCATCGCAACAATAGGGGAAAATCGACGAAAGCCGATAGTAGGAATAAAAACCCCCAAGGAGTCGCGATCCTTGGGGGTTTTGTCGTTGCCTGTGATGGACAACTACTATCTCTTAGCCTATCGGCATTATAGCATATGCAAAAATTCTTTGCAAGATACCCCCGGAAAACAAAATGTCATATTTTTCATATCATAAAGAAAAGAGGACAAATCTATGAGAGATATCACATTATGCCATCCGCGTCTCCAGGCGCTGACTGCGCAGCTCGTTGATAAGTGTATCGGTGCAGGTTTGCCGATTAAAATCGGGGAATCTTTCCGGAGCGTCGCCGAACAGGACGCTTTGTATGCACAGGGGCGGACTCAGCCGGGCAGTATTGTCATGAATGCTAGGGGCAGCAGCTATAGCAGCCAGCACCAATGGGGCATTGCAGCGGATTTCTACCGGGCAGATGGAAAAGGCGCCTATAATGAGTCTGGAGATTATTTTAAGAAAGTCGGAGAGCTTGCCAAAAATCTGGGGCTTGGATGGGGCGGCGATTGGAAAAGCATCGTAGACAAGCCACACGTATATTTGCCGGATTGGGGCAGCGGTACTGGAATTTTGAAACAGAAATATGGGACATTTGAGGCGTTTAAAAAGACTTGGGCGGCGGAGAACAGCACGGTACCAGAACAGTCAAAAACGGTGATCACCGATCTTAAAGAAATTAAGAGCGGCATACGCGGGTTGAGAGTCACTGCGTCCTCACTTATCATCCGAACAACTCCAAAAGGTACAGACACAGGCAAGCGCTACACCAAGGATCAGCGTGTGCAGCCAATTAATAAATGCTTTGCCGACGGCGATCCGTGGATCCAGACTGCGGACGGCTGGGTGTCTGGCAAGTATCTTACTGGCTGGGTGTGCCAGGACGGGCGCTGGTGGTATCTGCTGAGTGGGTACACCTACCGGCACGATGCAGTCTGCCAGATTGACGGGCAGGCGTATGCGTTTGATTCGGATGGCTGGATGATTACCGCAGATCGGATAGCAGAGGATGGACATATACGATAAAATATGATGAAAAACACAATATAAGCGCATAATAAGGGGCTGTCATTCCTTGAAAATAAAGGAAAAACAGCCCTTTTTTCGTGTGATATTTCGTGTGATATTTCCCCAGAAAAAGGGGTTCTTTATACTGAAATATGCTTTCGTGGTAGATGCTCCAAAAACACCAGAAACCCTTGTAAATAAAGGAAAAATCCAGCATTTACAAGGGTTTCCGCATCCATCAAAAAAAGCAGATAACGGGAATCGAACCCGCCTTTCCAGCTTGGGAAGCTAGCGTTCTACCGATGAACCATATCTGCAAATATATATTAAGTATACTGTTTTTTCTGAAAAAGTCAAGAAATTTATCTTGCCAAAAAGGGAGGAAAGTTACTGTACACGGGTAGGCACTTTTGGGATCGAAAGAGACAAATATATTCAAAACACCCACAAAATGCCCTCTTAACACAATTTATATTTCAAAAACTCGCAGAAGGTGTTATAATAATTCCGTATGGATTAGGGCGCGGTTTTCAAGCACCCTTTTTCCGTCATGGGAAAGTGTTAAGGCACATTTTTTATTTTATATATAAAATAGAGATTTTCTGTATCGGTATGGCGGATAAACAGAAAATAACGGAGGAAACTATGGATATAATCATTATCGGATGTGGCAAGGTTGGTACGACGCTGGCGGAGCAGCTTGTCCGGGAGGATTACAATGTGGTGATGATCGATACGTCTGCGGAGCGAATGCAGCGGGTGTCAGATGATATCGATGCGATCAAGCTGGTGGGAAATGGTGCCAGCATTTCCATGCAGATCGAGGCAGGTGTGCAGACGGCGGACATGCTGATTGCCGTGACAGGGTCGGATGAGATGAACCTTCTCTGCTGCCTGATTGCGAGAAAAGTGGGGCATTGCCACACGATTGCGCGTGTGCGGAATCCGATTTACAGCAACGAGCTTACCTTTATCAAGCAGCAGCTGGGAATTTCCATGATTATCAACCCGGAATATGCGGCGGCGACGGAGATTTCGAGAATTCTGCGCTTCCCGTCAGCGATCAAGATCGATCCATTTGCCAAGGGAAAGGTAGAGCTTCTGAAATTTAAGGTAAAACCGGAGTTTAAGCTGGATGGGCTTTCGGTCATGGATATTGACAGCCAATTCCGCTGCGATGTCCTGATCGGCGGTGTTGAGCGCGGCGATGAGGTGGCGATCCCGGATGGTAAATTTGTGATTAAAAACGGGGATATGGTGTCGATTATCGCCTCCCCGGCAAATTCGGCAGAATTTTTCCGCAAGATCGGCATCCAGACAAACCAGGTCAGAAATACGATGATTGTCGGAGGCGGTACGATTGCTTATTATCTGGCGAAACTTTTGGCGGCGATGAAGATCCGGGTTAAAATTGTGGAGAAAGATAAAGCGCGCTGCGAGGTTCTGACAGAGCTTCTGGACGATGCGTTGATCCTCAACGGCGACGGAACGGATCGGCAGCTTCTTCTGGAAGAGGGGCTGATGACGGCGGAGGCATTTGTCACCCTGACGAATATGGATGAGGAAAATGTCTTCCTTGCGCTGTATGCGAAGGAAAATTCCAGCGCGAAGCTGGTGACGAAGGTTAACCGGATCGCCTTTGACGAGCTGATCAGCAAGCTGGACCTGGGAAGCCTGATTTATCCGAAATACATCACGGCGGACTACATTTTACAGTATGTGCGCGCGATGCAGAATACGATCGGCAGCAATGTGGAGACGTTGTACCATATTCTCGACGGTCGGGCGGAGGCACTGGAGTTTGTGATCCGCGAGGAGTCGGAAGTGACGGGCATTCCGCTGATGAATTTGAATCTCAAGAGCAACCTGCTGATCGGATGCATCAACCGCGGCGGCAATATCAAGATCGCGCGTGGACAGGACTGCATCCAGCAGGGCGATACAGTGATTGTCCTGACGAGTCAGAAAGGTCTGCGGGATATCCGCGACATCCTGAGAAAGTAGGCGGCATAGATGAATTATTCGATTGTATTTTATATCATAGGCTGGATCCTGAATTTTGAGGCGGCTTTTATGGCGCTTCCGACGGCAGTGGCGCTGATTTACCGTGAGTCGGAGGTATGGTGCTTTCTGGCAACGATGGCAGTATGCCTGATGGTTGGTATGCTTCTGGTACGCCGGAAACCGAAAAATCAGATCTTTTATGTGGCGGAGAGCTTTGTGGCGGTTTCTCTAAGCTGGGTTTTACTCAGTGTGATGGGAGCAGTGCCGTTTGTATTAAGCGGCTATATTCCGAATCCGATCGATGCCCTGTTTGAGACGGTATCGGGCTTTACGACGACCGGTGCAAGTATTCTGAGCAGTGTGGAGCAGCTGCCGAAATGCTTATTATTCTGGCGGAGTTTTACGCACTGGATTGGCGGTATGGGCGTTCTGGTATTCCTTCTGAGTGTCCTGCCGATGGTGGGCGGTTCCCATATGAATTTGATGAAGGCGGAGAGCCCAGGACCGATCGTGAGCCGTCTCGTTCCGAAAGTTCAGATGACGGCGAAGCTGTTATATCAGATTTATCTGGGAATGACGATTCTAGAGGCTGTGATTCTGATTCTTGGGAAAATGCCGATTTTCGACGCGATCACGATCACGGTCGGAACCGCAGGTACGGGTGGTTTCGCGATCCGGAATGATAGTCTGGCGAGCTACACGGCATTTCAGAAAAATGTCGTGACGGTGTTTATGATTCTGTTCGGAGTGAATTTTAACTTTTACTTCTTCCTGCTGATGCGGAAGATAGGACAGGCCTTTAAGATGCAGGAGGTGCGGGCGTATTTTCTGATCATTGCATCGGCGATTGCCATCATTACAGTCAATACGGTATCACTCTGCGGCAATGCATTGCAGGCATTTCAGGATGCGGCATTCCAGGTCGGTTCGGTTATCACGACGACCGGTTACGGTACGGTAGATTTTGATAAATGGCCGCAGCTTTCAAGAACGATTATGGTACTTTTGATGTTTATCGGCGCCTGTGCGGGCAGTACAGGCGGCGGTATCAAGGTGTCGCGCGTCTTGATTCTGCTTAAATCGGTAAAAAAAGAACTGAAACAGTACCTGCATCCGAGTGCAGTGGAGAAGATTAAAATGGATGGAAAGATCGTAGAGCATGAGGTTGTGCGCTCGACGAATGTGTTTATGGTTGCGTATGTGCTCATTTTTGCGGTATCTGTTCTATTGATTTCTCTGGATGAATACGATCTGGTGACCAATTTTACGGCGGTTGCGGCTACGTTTAATAATATCGGACCGGGTCTGGCGCTGGTCGGGCCGACCGGAAACTTTGGATTTTTCAGTAATTTCTCAAAAGTGGTTCTGATCTTTGATATGCTGGCAGGACGTCTGGAGATTTTCCCGGTACTTCTGCTGTTTTCAAGGGAAACCTGGAAACGGTTCTAGGGGAGGAGAATACGGATGGATATACTGTTCTTTTTGACGGGGTGTCTGGGACTGGCAGAGACAATTGATTTGTTCTGCGGCAAAGATTTCCTGATTTTTATATCGGATTCGATCGATCCGAAGAAATATAACCTGAAAAAGGTGTATGCGGTTGAAAAATGGCTGTTTGCGATTGATACGCTGTCGCTGTTTGGCATGGCGTTTCATCTGGGTGGCGGTACGGGCGATCTGGTGCTGGCGGCAGTTGTGCTGGTGACACTGTTCGCACATGTGTATGTGTTTAAGAGCCGGAACTTCCGGGTGTAAGTAGATAAAAGTGGGCGTGATGTGTCTGGCATGCGCCCATTTTTGCTGCCATGATGCAGAGAAAATGGCTGGTGGCTTGTTTTGGGACAGATGCTTGAAACGGCTGACAGTGTGGCTTCCGGGGAAGTGGGACACACTTTGCGTTGACAGGCATATGATATAGTATCAATGAAAAATGAAAAGGAGATTATCATATGTGTTGGTCTTGGGGTAATGGTTGTGGACACTGCGGAGGATGCGGCGGCTGTGGAAACAATGGATGGGGCTGGAATAGCTGTGGAAATAACGGAAGAAATTCCTATCGGAGAGGTTTCAACGATGGTTATGCCATCGGCTACCGGGATGGCTACGATGCAGGAAGAGACAGCCAGTCTGGCTGCGGCTGCAGTAATAATGGCGGCTGTGGCTGCGGAAATTAGAGATGGAGATTCAGCTTGCATGGGGTGTGAACTGAGAGGAAGAAAGCCGGGCGGTGAGAGCTGCCCGGCTTTCTTCCCTTCAGTTATTAAGAACTCTAAGAATACGCTAAAAATCGGGGCAACAGGATTTGAACTCCTTCTAAACTATTTTTTATTCTACATCACTGAAAAGCCTTTATTTTACAAGGATTAGAATCGTTCAACAATTCTTTTCTAGGAAATATCCGCCATGTCTCCAAGTTGTCTCCAATTTGTTTCTATTTTATCATTGTTCAAGTTCAATGACAATATCGAACAAGTATTCATTCTTTTTCTTGTCTCGCTTTCACGGACTGGATTGTATAAATATCCCAATGTCGTCTCTTTATTGGTATGTCCCAGCCATCTTCGGATTTCTTCAATCGGAAATCCATTTGCATTCATATTGGAAGCAACGGTTCTTCGAATACAGTGTGTATATTTTAATTCTCCCTGTTTCCATCCTAATTTCTTTTCCGCACGCGCCAGCCGATGCTCAAAGCTATTTTTATTGAAGCGCTTTCCGGTCTCATCAGAAAAAAGAAACTCTGTGAGAACCTTTCTATTTCTTCTTATACGATGTAAAATTTCCATAGCCTTATCAGTCAAATCCAATTCTCGATATCCGGCTGAACTATCCGATTTAACATAGTCAACTACTTTTCCCGTACTATCTTCTTGCCGATGAATGAAAATTGTATGGTTTTGGAAATCCACATCCGACCATTTTAAGGCACATAATTCTCCGACTCGAAGACCCAGGTCAAAATTTAACTTCAATCCCAGATTTACCACATTATGATTCTTCGCATATCCGCGTTCCAATTCCTCAAATAAGTTTACAATTTCATCACTATAAAAAATCATTTTGGAAGATGGTTTGATTTGTTTTTTCTTGAATAAATGGGTGTATTCCATTTCTTCTTTTTGCCACGGATCACTGTCTATTAATCCCTTTCTTTTAGAATATCTTAACGGTCCAGTTACTACAATTTTTATAGTGTTGAACTTTTTACTTGTCATTGGATGTTCGTGTAAAACTTCTATCGCCCATGTTTCCAAATCAATTGTTTTGATTTTCTTCAATGGCATATTGCCTATTTCATGAGAACTTACATATTTTTTAAACGAATTTCTATTTTGGATAACGGTCTCTTATTTGTTTGCTTTTTTATAGCTTTTATACCTTAGCCAGTCCTCAAAAATCGAATTTAATGTAGGCATTTCTTTACAAAGATTCGCATCGAAATAATAATCATAGAGATTTTCAATCAACCTCTCATAAGTAGGTGCTTTGAAACATTTTCGTTTTTCTCCGTCTTTTTTTGCCCAGGTTCCATATCTGCCATCAGAGCGTTTACTAATTTTAGCTATATGTACTTGAAACACTTTTCGTTCTTTCTTTGTCATAATCTGTTTTAACAATGTATTGTCAATTTTTACAACATCATTTGAAATCATTTCAACTAGATTCTCTGACTTTATATGTAAAATGTTCTCCGCATTTAGATAGATGGTATCCATCTCTTTGTCCGAATATTCTTTTTTATTAAATAATTCACTGATATAAATACAAATCACTCCTTCTGTTGTCCTGTAAATCAATAAAACAGTCCATCTTTAGGTGATTTGAAATTTGTGTCTTTTTCTATTCGCCTTTCAATTCTTTCTTATACTTATAATATGTATTTCGCGATAACCCAACTAATTTTATTACGTCTTTATCGTTTAAACTTCCATTAAAATATTTGCTGTACTTTTTGATCGCTTCCTGGCATCCGGCTTTTTTCTTAATAAACAACTTACGTCCTGGCTGCATTCCAATTCTTTTTCCCCGAAGCCTTGCTGATTCTATGCCTTCTTTGGTTCTCTGTCGCAAATCAATTACTTCTTTTTCTGCTTGCTCAAATGCAATTTGAATCTGTTTTTCAGCCACACGCATTAAATATTGGCGAACAGCTTTTAAAATTATGTCTACATCCATTCCAGTGTCCAATATCCTACTTTCTAGTGACTTTTTGTAAATTTCAGTATTGATATGCGGTTCTTTTAGGAATATAAGTATGATTCCCTTATCAAAAAGTTCCTGATATAATTTAAATCCTTCTTTTGCGTTTCTACTCATTCGTGATACTGAATCAAAATATATAGTATCGCCGAATTTCAAACGATTATAGAATTTCATCCATTCAGGTCTATTTAATGTTGTACCCGTATATTTTTCTTCCACAATCACAGCATTTGGCTCAACCGCCTTTATGTTTCGAATCTGGCGATCCAGACTTTGTTTTGGTGTTGAAATTCTTACGTATCCATATATCATCCTTCCTCCTATAGTATTAAATCTGACGTTCATTAATTTTAATAATGGTTTTTGGAAGTAAAACGAAGTGTTTTTAGTATACTTTTAATACTAACCATTATCAGGTTACATTTGATACTGCTTATGCTTCCTCAATCACTCCGAAAATCTCTTCAAACTTACTCTGTTCCAAATAGTCGATAGCCCAATTCCGTGTCTGTTCCTTATCTAATGTTTCGATATCTTCTCTAGGAACCCAACTATTATTTCCTATGGGTTTTGCAAACTCACTTCCAGCTCCAACTTTCCTATATAGAAAGAAATTCCCCTTACTGGTTCGATATAATGATTCAAATATGTAATAGAAGTCCGTGGGTTCTCCCCATTCTTTCTGTCCGAGCGATTCAGCTGTATCTGTGTTATACAATTTATTATTTATTATCTTCTTCATAATTTTAGTTTCCTTTCTTTGGTTTAGTTATTTTGCTTTGATACAATATAATATTGATTAATAATTTGTAGGTTCTCTTATGTGTTTTCTCTGCATTTCTGTGTTCCTCCTTTTTGTATTTGTGGTAATGTTTTTTTCTTTACCTGTTTTGGTGTAAAATCCTTTTAAAAATCAATACTTCGCAGGGTATTTATGGACTTTCAAACCAGCGTTTTCAAACGGGTTGTTATGAGTTGAAAAACTACAATTTTGTTAAAAGTTCATAGCAACGTTTTCCGTCGTTATGTATATAAATCTGCAACTCTTCCCGGCATATGGAGAGGAATCTTTGTTTAACTGAATATTTCTTTTGTTTTGAACTAAGTTTCAAAATATCTATTTCATTTAATAAATTTGATATATCAAACATAAGCGGCACTTCTTTTTCTAATTCTTGTCCACTAATTTGTAATAAAATGTCCCTGCTCCAAGTATGGCTGTATGGACTATAATATTTCTTCAATATTCGACGTAAATTAGATTTCATTTGCTTCTGATATAATTCCATTGGTTTTCGAATGTTTTCTTCTACAAATCTTCTGAAGTAAACGTTTATTTTTTCATCTGTGAGTTCAAACACTTTATTCGTTCCTAACTCTTTTCTGATTTTTGATGGTTTTTTTAGTGTGATTTCGAATCTTAGGCACTCGAATGGAAGATAAATTTTATATTTATTTTCCAGTTGCTTTTTCTTGTCATAAAACTTGATGGTTATTCCTTGTTTTCCTGAGTCTTTCATAAATGTTTCAATGGAACGTTTGAAATTTTTTTCTGTATTTTTATCTTCCGAAAAATAATCATTCTCTTTCAATCTCAATTTTGGAGGAAACAAATACATAATGGTTTTTATCGGTCTTTGATATTTTGAAAACTCATCGGTGAGAATGATAGTTTTGTTTATTTCCATCGTTTTAAATTTAGAATCCTCAAACCGGATAACAATTCCATATTCTTTTAGTAGAAAATCTTTTATCTCTTCTAATCGAAGCTGATATTCTTCTAATCTTATACAATTTAAATTATGGTATTTTTCATCATCGGGAACCGATAATTCCATTTCCGAAAAAACGTGTCCATCTATTCCGACTGCGTATATAAAATTATCAAAATATTTATTTTCCTTAATACAGACACTACTTATCCCATCTTCCTTATTAACAGGTATATAAATTTTTCTTCCTTTTATGATATTCACAATTCCGATTTCCTGTAATTTCGGAATATCCAAAATTTCAGAAATGTAAAAATTATAAATTCTCACTTTATCACATAACGCTTCTGTATCTCTTTTCAGAATCATCACTTTCAATTCTCCAATCTTTTTTCTCATCAGCTGACTTTCACATTGCTAATATGAAAGATTTGGAGAATTTGGTGCTACTTTTTTCAAAAAATTTATTTTAATTTGTAGGAGGCGGATGCCCCCTACAAATTAATCTCTAAAATTCCATTACATACACTTGATCTGTCAATCTCTCTGATTCTGGTACATCACTCCGGTTAATCTCGAATACCATCTGATTCCATTCCTCTTCATCGAAAAAATCTGGAGATGGAACTAAAATCATTTCGTGTATTGATGATGGAATAATCACTAACTTCTTCACATTATGTAATTCTGCGAACCTTTCCAGCATTTCTTTGTTATAAATCGTTCCAGCGCCCCATAATCCTGAATCTGAACTAATTACATACATCGGTATTGACAACTCAATTCCGTTATCCTCCAAATCCATCTGTTCGCAGAGCGTTCGACTATCAGGTCCATTTCCGCATACATCGGATAATACATCAGTTATATTCTTAATAATTGTGTGTTTCTGCAGGTTTTCATCTGCTTTTTCCCATGCTTCGCTTTCTGTCAATCCGATTTCTTCCAAATTCTTTCTTGTAATTTTTTTCTGTATTCTTTTTTCCACTCCAGCCGAACAACTAATATATAAGTAGAAGTCCATTCCATCAAAATCGCTTTTTTTCTTAACGACCATTTCCTCACTTTCTTTCTGAATCCCGATACTGATATGATCCAAAACAAATTCGCGATTTTTCATTTTCTGTTCAATAAAGTTTAAATTTTCCATTTTATTTTCTCCTTTTCATTTGATTAAAGCCTGCACTTTTTGATACATTTTAGATTTTGAAATTTCTCCGAGGGGAATATATTTTTATCGGCATTAGTTGTCCCTTCGCTTTACCTCCTTTCTATCGATACATTTTGAGTCTCTCATTCTCGTCGGGTATATTCTGTTAAAATCGAAAAACAGATTCTTGCAAGGATGCTCATAGAGCATTCATTTTATCCTTGTGGGAATATGTTTTTTGATTTAGAAGATACGTTTCCGACTAGAAATGAGAGATTCAAAGTGTATCGAGAGAATAGGAGAAGAGTACGAACACGGCTGACGATAAAAAGGGATTCCCCGCCGGGGAATCGATTGGCAAAGGGGGATTTTGATTTTCTATTTTAGGACAGAACGCTTCTCCTGTCCGCTGGTCTGGGAGATGGGCAGACCAACGTTCTGTGAACGGTGCTCGGAATGGTACAAAATTAGTATGTTAGATTTAGAAGATGTGCGTTCGCTTTTTATTGCAAGTTATTATTTTGGAATTTACCTTATTATATGTATTTTTCAAAAGTGTTTTAGATTTGAAAATCGAAAATGAAAATTTTAGATTGAACTAAAAAAAGTAGACAGCCCATAAAGAACTGTCTACTTATAATTAATTTAGCTTAAAATCTATTTTGTAAAGTGGATTACTAAAGAACCTCCATCAGTTCCAATTGAAAATCTTCTGCCATAATCCGTAGTTCTATTTTGCCAACTATTTAAATTAAGTAAACTTGTATTAATTCCATCTCCGTACCCCGATGCTACATATTTTGTTTTATATCCAGGATCTGTAGGATCTTCATGAAACTGGAATCCAATAAAGTTTCCGTTAGCGTCTAACATCGCTTCGTCCCATCCATGAATTACATTCCCATTTGCATCTAATTCCGGAACATATCCTCCAACTGTCTGATCAGCATATGGTTTAATGTAATTAAAAAATTCTCCTCCGACATTATTACCTAAAACAGTTTTAAGAAGTTTTTCCTGTAAATATGAGAAATCACTATAATGAGCAATTGCGGATGCTGTTGTAACATTATTAGCCATATCAGACCAGTTATTTCCCATACAAACCGAAAATACATCATCCGGATATGCTGCATATCCCTTAATTGCCCAGCTCTCTCCTGGTCCCATAGTTAAATTGTCTGCATCAAACGCTACAACGTCATACGACTGGTCATCGTCCGAGATTGTATAAGTCCAAACCTGTTTAGATCCGCTGCTAACATCACTCGGAATACTACCTTCATAAACCTTAGCCAATTTTCGTTTCATTGATTTCCAAAGTTCATCATCGTTTTTTCCTGCATAGTCTGAAATATCAGCCACGTAATTTCCGAATCCATTGCTCTGTACGACTCCATTCACAGTCCAGCGACCTTCGCCATCGACGGTGTAGCCGTCCGGCGTCGTAGTATTTTTCAGAATGTGTCCACCTGCATCGTAGTAATAGCAAGCGCCATCGCGCCAAATCCATGCCGGATAGTTCTCCACTGCATTATCTGTTTTTACATATGTAGTTGTTCCACGTCTTTCTGTGGAAGTAACATTTGCGTATCCCGGTACGCTCATCGACAGGATCATTCCCATAGAGAGAAGCGCTGCCGCTAATTTTTTCATATTCTTTCTCATGCCTGTTCTCCTTTGTTTCTGTACTCCCTCAAATGCAAACTACAAGTTTAGTATACCTGATTTCAGATTGCATTTCAATCTAATTTTTCTCACTTTTTCCCCTTTTTTCATTTCAAATCTTACATATTATATGTGTAACTATTATTTTTACAGCTTAAAAAGCTAAAATCTATAATTTAGAAAGGAGAATATTTATAATGAAATTCAAAAGAAACGATGTTTTAAACGTTTTGGAACTTTGCAGTGGAACTCTGGAAGCCCGTCAAACATACAAAACACTGGATTTAATCTATTTTTTGTCTCGATGTGTGTCCAATCAAACAATTGATTTAAAACATTTCCGATACCCACATTTTCGAAAATGTCTGGACATTTGCACAAACATAGCTAATTCCACACGCTCTCTGGACACGTATCAAGACATTCTGAATTTCTTCTTGGAAAATTGGAAGAAACTCGAAAATTTCACATGGGCTTACCGAGTGCTTCTGGATATTTTTGAAATGGATCCGAATTTGAAACGTTTAAAATAACTTTCAGCAAGCACCATTTGCGACCTTTAACGGTCGCTATTTTTGCATTGGGAGGTCGTAGAGACCGACCTTTGCAGGGGAGTCTGAGGGGTGAAATCCTCTCAGCCAGATAAGGATGCAACGCATCCGGTACTAAATGTGAAACATTTGGTATATCTGGTATACCAGACCAAAAAAACAGCGAACAACTAAATGAAAGGAGATTACTTATAATGGCTTCCGTGGAAAAATACACACAATCTGCCGTGTACGCGATGCTGAAACACAACGAGCGCACTGCACGTTCTCACAGCAATCCTGATATTGATTCTACAAAATCTAATTTAAACTATCGATTATCGCCGGAACGAACCTGCACTGATTACGATTATTTTAAACAGCATATAAAAGAATACAAGTGCATGAACCGTTCTGATATTATCAAGATGGCTTCTTGGATAATAACTGCGCCCGATGATTTAGCCCCAAATCAGGAAGAGGATTTTTTTCGGTGTTGTCACGAATTTTTGAAAAAACGTTATCTGCCTGTAAACGAGTTACAAGCAGTCGTCCATTACGACGAGATCCACACCTTTATCGATTCAAAAACGGGGCAACTAAAGACTTCGCGTCCTCATCTTCACTACTCTTTCATTCCTGCCGCACCAAACAAGGAAGGCAATTTGCATATCTGTGCCAAGAAAATACTAAACCGTCAGGATTTACGCAATTTCCACCAAGATTTACAGCGTTTTATCAATCAATCCTTCGACAAAAATGGAGAACCTATTCGGGCAACAATTTATTCCGGTATAACAAAAAAATCGGGTGGAAATCGGATAGTCAAAGAACTAAAACGCGATTCGCTGATCTATTCTTATGAAAGGAGTTTTACTTTTTAAGATGAATCTTATTGAAAAAATCAAATATATTTCGCTCATATCCTTATTTATCCTACTATGGATGTACCAAGAACACTTGAAATCATCCCTAAAAAAGGGAAAACAGAAAAATGCCCGCGTCCCGCCGCATTTACACATTGCTTCTATTGAAAACACAAATGGAATTATCTTCGGGAAGCGAAAAAATAAGCTTTACTCCAGCCCAATAGAAGATGAAGGACATATCTTTTGCTGTGCATCCACTGGAGCGGGAAAAACAAGTGCTATAGCAATTCCCTCCATCCGTTCCGCCTGCAAAGACCCAAGCCGTGGAACGTGCTTCTGCATCGATATTTCGGGCGATATAGCCAGTAATTGCGATATTCCCAATAAAATCGTCTTTGATATTGAAAATCCAGCTACAACGCCATATAACATCTTCTATGCGATTGATAAGGAAGATAACTATAACTCACAAAACGAATTATTGGAAAAACTGGCTTTTTTAATCATGCCAGAAACAAGTACATCTGACGACGCAGGTACATTTTTCCTCAATAATGGAAGAAAAATGTTAATCGGCGCTCTGATCGCTTACTACCACGAAGGACTAGATTTCGTTCCCATTTGCAAAAAAATTGTCAGCTTCGACTACAAAACATTACTATATGATATCGTTCGAATCAACAATCAAGATGCGAGCCTGTATATAAGTAGCTTTGCTGGCGCAAACGAAAGAAATTCCGCGGGCTGTAAACAATGTGTTGACACTTATATATCTTTGTATTCAAACAATTTCCGAATGTCAAATGCCATTCGACGTCCTAAAGATAACGAACCTTGTGTTACACCGCAATTATTAAAAAACCATTCTATCTTTTTATGTATTCCTGACGCAAAAACCGACATATACGGTCCTTTTCTTGGAGTTGTCAGCGCTCAGGCATTTGATTACTGTGCCGCTAGGCAAAATCATGAAAAACCTACCATTCTATTTATACTTGATGAGCTGAGTTCTTTGCGACTGCGTCCGTCTGATTTGATTAACGCCCTTAAAAAAAGCAGAAAAAGGGCCATTAGGCTATGCTGCCTAACACAATCGCTCCTTGATTTGGATATCCTTTATGGTTCTAAAGTACGTGATACCATCCTAAACAATATCAAATATAAAGTAATTCTAGGCATCACAGACCCGGAAAGCCAACGCTATTTTTCTGATATAATTGGAAAACAGGACGTTGAAACCACGTCTACTACAATAAGTAGCCGTTCCCGCTCTGTATCATATGGACATACTCAGGAATATTGTGTTCCACCAGATGAATTTGGGCGTTTGAAAGATGAATTATATCTTATATGTGATGATGGGAGTTATATAAAACTTCAAAAGAACTATTATTTTAGGTGATTATCTATTAAAATATTACACGGAATAGTCAACTGGGCTTGACTATTCCATTTTTATTGCGAATATATATACAACATCCGTGAAAAAATATGCATTTTCTTCTGGATTTCAGCTTTTAAATAAATGCACAATATGTTGAATAGTATACGCAAATATTTTTTCAGATATTTATCCCCATACATTGGATATAAATGTAAAATTAATCACTTCATCTTTTTTAGATTCATTATTAAAAAAACGAGCGCTGAATTGTATCAGCGCCCGTGAATTGACAATACGTTGTTATTTCCTCCTTTTCTTGTCTCCAACTGTCTCCAAAATTTTGGAATTTTTTGTTTCTTAAAAAATCTCTTTTCCCCTTATTTTTCAAGGGTTCCCGCACCTAAATAAAATCGGGGCAACAGGATTTGAACCTGCGACCTCTCGGCCCCCAGCCGAGCGCGCTACCAAGCTACGCCATACCCCGAAAATAAATCATAGCTGCACTTTGCCAAATTTTCAGCTGACATATACCGCCATTTGTTGAAGTATTATATGCGTATCATTATATCAAAATTACATCAAAAATCAACTATGACTTCTAAATTTTCGCTGCCGGATGTTTGTTTTTTGATGTAATTTTGATGGTTGAGTGGAATTTTACGAATCAATGGAATGAATCAATAGAATGAATATTTTCCCAATATTGACTCCAAATTTGAAAAATGGTATGATGAAAACGTGGATAATTAAAAGAAAAGGTCATAGCAGAGTCTTCGGCTGTGACCTTTTGTAGTAACCAACCCCAAGGAGAACATCATGATAAGTTTTGACCTCGACATGACCCTCTTAGACCACCGGACGGATCAGATCACACCGAGTGCGCTGGAGGCGATTGAAAAGCTGCGCCCGAAGTACAAGATTGTGCTGGCAACGGGGCGCGATATGGATAATTATTACAGTATATCGTACCGGGACATCGTCCGTCCGGATGCGATTGTACATATGAACGGGACGAAGATCACAGTGGGAGATAAGCTGCTGTTTGAGCACATCTTTGATCCGGAACTTCTGCGCCGGGTGCTGAGTTTCTGCGATGAAAAGGGATTCGGAATCGGCATGACGGTGGGGGATGAAGATTACTATATCCATCCGGAGATCATTGCGGCTAATGATATCCGCTTCTGGGGAAGCTGCGGGCGGCAGTTCCAGGATCCGTGGAAGATGCTCACGATGCCGGTCCGGACACTGGCGTTTGTCGGCAGCCGTGAACAGGTGAAGGAGATGGAACGGGAATTTCCGACCCTGAAATTGCCGATGTTTGCGAGCGGACATGGCGCGGATGTGGTCGAGAAAGGCAATTCCAAGGCGGACGGACTCCGCAGGCTGGCGGTGTATTTTGGAGAAAAAGAAGATCTCTCCGATACAGTGGCATTTGGCGACAGCATGAATGATATGGAGGTTGTGCAGGAAGCCGGCATCGGCGTGGCGATGGGAAATGCAGTGGATGCGCTTAAAAAAGTAGCCGATTACGTGACGGCACCGATCGGGGAAGATGGAATTTATAAAGCGTGCGAACACCTTCATTTATTTTAAAGAAGTTATTTTCCTATTTTACCTGTTCCCATTTTCCTATATAAATGATATAATAGCTACCAAACGGTTATTGTCCACAGGTGAGTTTCTTTGAGTAGAAATTCCATGCAGTACAATAACAAGAAATGACTTAAAAGGTGCGTGCCTGCAAGCTTTGACTAAAAGGATGAACTGCGGCTGCAGAAATCGGCAGTGCGGCAGGGAACCGGACACGCACCGGGAAAAAAGAGAGGATGTAACAGATGGAACATTTAATTACTCCGGCTGGTTATAAACCGGTATTGGATTTGAGAGAAACACAGGTTGCTATCAAGGAAATCAAGGACTTTTTTCAGAGAGAACTGGCAAAACAGCTCAATCTGACCCGTGTGTCCGCACCGCTTTTTGTACTGCCGGAATCTGGTCTGAACGATAACTTAAACGGCGTAGAGCGCCCGGTATCCTTTGGAATTCTGGAGCAGAAGGATCGGAAGGCTGAGATTGTACATTCTCTCGCCAAATGGAAACGTCAGGCATTAAAAGAGTACGGATTTCAGGAAGGTGAAGGCCTTTACACCGACATGAGCGCGATCCGTCGTGATGAGGATACAGACAATATCCATTCCATTTATGTGGATCAGTGGGACTGGGAGAAGATCATCAGTAAAAAAGATCGTACCCGTGAGACACTGGAATCCATTGTCCGTTCGGTTTACAAGGCACTGAAAGTGACCGAGGACTATATGGCATATGAGTATGAGTACATTGGACGTTATCTTCCGGAAAATATCACATTTGTGACGACCCAGGAGCTGGAAGATATGTATCCGGATTGCACACCGAAGGAGCGCGAGTACAAGATTGCGAAGCTGCACGGTGCGGTATTTATTGAGCAGATTGGTGACAAGATGAAATCCGGTGAGAAGCACGATGGTCGTGCCCCGGACTATGATGACTGGAAATTAAACGGCGATATTCTGGTATATTATCCAGTTCTGGATATCGGACTGGAGCTTTCTTCCATGGGTATCCGTGTTGATGAGGATTCCCTGAAAGAGCAGCTGGTAAAGGCGGGATGTGAGGAACGCGCGGAGCTGCCATTCCAGAAAGCAGTTCTGGAGGGAGAGCTTCCGTATACAGTCGGCGGCGGTATCGGTCAGTCCCGTATCTGTATGTTCTTCCTGCGGAAAGCACATATCGGAGAGGTGCAGGCGTCGATCTGGCCGGACGGTGTGCGCGCAGAGGCAGAGGCTCACAACATTCATCTGCTGTAAAAATAAAATTGATGAAAAGCTGCCCGGGAAAGTGATTTTCTGCGGCAGTTTTTTATGTAATGGGAAGCCCATAGAATGAGAGGATAGGATATTTATATGGCGGATCATATCTATGATTTAATTATTATCGGTGCGGGACCGGCGGGATATACGGCAGCGCTGCGTGCGGCGGCGATGGGGATGGATGCAGTCCTGATCGAGAAAAAAGCGCTGGGCGGCTCATGCGTCAATACCGGCTGTATTCCTGCCAAGGCGCTTCTGCAGGCGACGGCAGTCTACCGGGATATGTTGAAAGCATTCCGGTTTGGCATCGTGGCGGAGAAGGTCAGCTTTGATTGGCGGCAGATGCAGATTTATAAAAATGAGTCCGTGGAATCATTCCGCTCAATGATTCAGGGAATGTTAGAAAAAGCGGAGGTGGAGATGATTCACGGCGATGCGCGCCTGCATGCGGATAATGTGGTGCGTGTGACGACCTCCAAAGGCGCATTGACGCTGAAAGGAAAAAATGTGATTCTGGCAACCGGTTCCAGCCCTGTGATTCCGGATATCCCGGGAATTGATCTGCCGCAGGTTATGACAAGCCGTGATATTCTGCGGATGGATGACTGGAATTTTGACTGTCTGACGGTCATCGGCGGCGGTGTCATCGGTGTGGAGATCGCGACGATCTTCGCGGCGCTCGGTTCCCGCGTGACGCTTTTGGAGCAGGCAAACCGTCTGCTGGAGTCGATGGATCCGATGATTTCCGAGCAGATGGAAGCAAATCTGCGTTCTAAGGGGATTGAAGTCCACTGCAATGTACAGGTCATGGAGATCAAGGATCGCGGCAACGACACGGTGTCGGTCAATTACCGTTGTGAGCGCGGCTGGAAGGAAAGCCCGGCGGACCGCGTGCTGGTGGCAGTCGGCAGACGCCCGAATATGTCGAAGGTTCTGGCGGACGATTGTCAGGTACAGCTGGAAAATGGGCGTCCGCTCATCAAGGGAACCTACCGCACGACGCAGGAAAATGTCTATGCGATCGGCGATACCGTGGCGCGGAAACGTCTTGCCCATGTGGCAGCGTCCCATGCGGCTTATCTGGTCGAAAACCTGGCGGGACGCGGACACCGGATGCAGCTTTCGGTCGTGCCAAACGGTATGTATGTCGTGCTTCCGGTTGTGCCGACCTGTATTTATACGGAGCCGGAGATTGCGGCGGTTGGATTTACGGAAAATGACGCCCGCCTTTATAATATGAAGATCAAGTGCGGTGTGGCATATATGACGGAAAATGGAAAAGCGCTTCTGGCGAGAAACAGCCGCGGTTTTGTGCGCCTGATTTTTGAGGCGTACACCAACACGCTGATCGGGGCGCAGATCATGTGTGCGCGTGCGACGGACATGATCGGAGAGATGGCAACGGCGATCGCCAACGGTCTTACGGCATATCAGCTCTCGACGGCGATGCGCGCGCATCCGACGTACAGTGAGGCGATCACGGAGGCGATCAAAGATGCGTTGAAAAATGGATAATAGAGAAACAACAGGAGGCAGAAAAATGGGACGTGAGGTTCGGGCGAAAATTGAACAGCTTCGCGAGAAGATGGCGGAGCGTGGAATGGACGCATATCTGATTCCGACATCGGATTTCCACGGCTCGGAATACGTGAGCGGGTATTTCAAATGCCGGAAATATATGACAGGCTTTACCGGTTCGGCGGGAACGGCGGTCATTACGATGGAGGACGCAGGTCTCTGGACGGATGGCAGATACTTTGTGCAGGCGGCAGCAGAGCTTTCCGGCAGCGGGGTGGAACTTTACCGCTCCGGTCAGGAGGGCGTGCCGACGACGCTGGAATTTTTGAAAAAACATATGCCGGAACAGGGTGTTCTGGGTTTTGACGGCAGAGTGGTCGATACGGCAGAGGGCGAGCGCATCGCGAAAGCACTGTCCGAGAAAAAGGTACGCATTTCGGAGGGTGAGGATCTGGTTGGAAGCATCTGGGACGACCGCCCGGCGCTTCCGATGAACCCGGTCTGGATTCTGGAAGAGAAGTATGCGGGAAAACCGGCGGAGGAGAAGATTGCAGATCTGCGCGGGGAGATGAAAAAGCGTCAGGCGACGGTGCATCTGCTGACGAGTCTTGATGATATCGCGTGGCTTTTAAATATCCGGGGTGATGACATTGTACATACGCCGGTTGTATTGTCCTACTTGATTGTGACAAAACAGGAATTATTCCTCTTTATTCATGAGAAGACGCTGAACGAAGAAGTACGTGCCTATCTGCATGGTCTGGGCGTTCGGATCATGCCATATGAGGCGGTATACCAGATTGCATCCGCATTCCGCTATGAGCGCGTTTTATTGGAAAAGTCGAAGATCAATTACCGTCTGTTCCGGTGCCTGGATGCGAGCGTGAAAGTGATCGAGGCGATGAATCCGACGGCAGCGGCAAAAGCAGTCAAAAATCCAGTGGAACAGGAAAATATGCGCCGTGTGCATGTGCAGGACGGTCTGGTATTGACCCGTTTCCTGCGCTGGGTGAAGGAACATGCAGGCGAAAAAGGACTGGACGAGTGGATCGCAGGGGAATATCTGGATAAGCTACGCCTGGAACAAAAAAACTGCCTGGATATGAGCTTTACGACGATCTCTGCGTGGGGACCGAACGCGGCGATGTGCCATTATACGGCGTCTGAGACAGAGAAGAGTAGTGTACCGAAGAAGGGGCTGTATCTGGTCGATTCCGGCGGACAGTATTATGAGGGAACGACGGATGTGACGCGTACCATCGCGGTCGGACCGATCACGCAGGAAGAAAAACGCTGCTGTACGCTGGTGGCGTGCTCGATGCTGCGTCTGCTGGATGCGAAGTTTATGTATGGCTGCCGCGGTATCAATCTGGACTATATTGCGCGCGAACTCCTGTGGAAAAACGGCATGGATTTCAATCACGGAACAGGGCATGGCGTCGGCTATCTGGGCTGTGTGCATGAGCGCCCGAATTCCATCCGATGGAGGCTGCTCACATCGCCCGCTGAAAATGCGGTTCTGGAGGAAGGTATGGTTACCTCTGATGAGCCGGGTCTTTATCTGGAAGGAAAATTTGGCATCCGGACGGAGAATCTGATGCTCTGTGTGAAGGATGTGAAGAATGAATTTGGTCAGTTCATGAAATTTGAAAATCTGACCTGGGTTCCGATCGATCTGGACACGATCGACGTATCGCTGATGGAAGCGCGCGACCGCGAGCTTTTGAACGCGTACCATAAGGGCGTGTATGAGAAGTTGTCTCCGTATATGACGGAGGAAGAGAAGGTGTGGCTGGCAGAGGCGACGAGAGCGATTTAGAGGAGAAAAATAAGAAAGATACGGCAGCAAAACATTAAAAAATCGGATAAAAACCGGCATAGATAAAAGATGCTGGATATAAACTGTAAATGACCATGTAAAATAAATGCGAGGCTGGATGCATGCGCTATCATTCTTTCGACCGTGTCCGAATTTGTGAGACAACCGGAATGCAGGATGGCTATCTGCGGATCGATGTGGTAAACAGTGAAAATAATTTCCCAATTGAGGGAGCAGAGGTTTCGGTCAGTTATGGCGATTCCGGACAGACGCAGGAAGTGCTTAGAACCAATTTATCCGGGCAGACGGAGGAGATTGCGGTAGCAGCGCCTCCTGTGTCGCTTTCACTGGAAGAACAGAACCGGGAAAAGCCGTATGCGGATTATACGGTGGAAGTGCGGGCAGCGGGCTATGAGCCGGTAAAGGTAAAGGGAACGGAGGTGCTGGCGGGCGTGACGGCAGTCCAGCCGATCCGGATGATTCCGCTTCCGGATCAGACCGGAGCGGAGGAGAATATACAGATTCCGGATCATACCCTATATGGTTCCTATCCGCCCAAGATTGCCGAAGATGAGGTAAAACCGGTGCAGGAGAGCGGCGAGATCGTGCTGAGCCGCGTGGTGGTACCGCAGACGATCGTCGTGCATGACGGCGTACCGACCAATGCCTCCGCAAAAGATTACTATGTGGCATACCGGGATTATATCAAAAACGTGGCGTCGAGTGAGATCTACGCGACCTGGCCGCGCAGCACGATCGTCGCCAATGTGCTTGCGATCATGTCATTTACATTGAACCGGGTGTATACGGAGTGGTATCGGAACCAGGGCTACGATTTTACAATCACTTCCTCGACGGCATTCGATCACAAGTGGATTTACGGGCGTGATATTTTCGAGCCGATCTCAGAGGTGGTGGACGACATTTTTGACAACTATCTGTCCCGCCCCGGTGTGCGGCAGCCGATTCTGACACAGTACTGCGACGGGCGGCGGGTGTCCTGCCCGGGCTGGATGACCCAGTGGGGTTCGTGCAGTCTGGGAGAACAGGGATACAGCGCGATCGAGATATTGCGGCGCTTCTATGGAAATAGTATTTACATCAACACTGCGGAACAGATATCAGGAATCCCGATCTCCTATCCGGGGGAACCGCTTAAGGTGGGGTCCAGCGGCGATAAGGTGCGGCAGCTGCAGCAGCAGCTTGACGCGGTGGCGACTGTGTATACAGCGATCCCGCGGGTTACGCCGGACGGGATCTACGGACCCGGAACGGAGGCGTCCGTACGGGCGTTCCAGTCGGTGTTTGGACTTCCGCAGACGGGCGTGGTGGATTTTGCTACCTGGTACAAGATTTCTCATATCTATGTGGGGATCTCGCGGATTGCGGAGCTGAATTGAGTTGGAAATGGGATTTGCGGGAGAAGAATAACGAAAAGACATATGAATTCCTATAGGTGAAATATCTGTGAGTAGGATGCATACAGGAAACAGAGACAAAGAACATAAGAGGGGGTGGATTGGATGAAAGATACCAGACGGGAAGAGGGAGTCAGACAAACCGGGGAGACTGGCCGGGCAAATGCGATCACAGAGGGAGTGATCTGGAAACAGCTTCTGCTATTTTTCTTCCCGATTTTATTTGGAACTTTTTTTCAGCAGCTCTATAATACGGCAGATGCGGTGGTAGTAGGCCGTTTTGTCGGAAAGGAAGCGCTGGCGGCGGTCGGCGGAAGCACATCGATGCTTACGAACCTGCTGGTTGGCTTTTTTGTAGGACTTTCTTCGGGTGCGACAGTTATCATCGCCCAGTTTTACGGGGCGGGACGCGGTCAGCGGGTCAGCGAGGCAGTCCACACGGCGATTGCCTTTTCGCTGTTGTGCGGTATCCTCATGACGGTTGGCGGACTCCTTTTTTCCGACACGGCGCTTCGCCTGATGGGGACGCCGGAGGATATCATGGACAATGCAAGCGGGTATTTGCACATTTATTTTGTCGGAATCACGGCGAACCTCTTATATAATATGGGTGCCGGAATCCTGCGGGCAATCGGTGATTCCAAAAGACCGTTCTATTTCCTTGTGATCAGCTGTTTTACAAACATTGCGCTCGATCTGTTGTTTGTAGTAGGACTTCGGATGGGCGTGCGTGGTGCGGCGGTGGCGACGATCCTTTCCCAGGTGGTCAGCGCGTGTCTGGTATTGGGAACGCTGATGCGTGCGGATGGCTCGTACCGGTTTGAGATCCGGAAAACGCGGATCACACCGGTGATTCTGGTGCGGATCATCCGGATTGGGTTTCCGGCTGGACTCCAGTCGGTTATGTATTCCTTTTCCAACCTCGTGATCCAGAGCAGCGTCAATGCACTGGGAACAGACACGGTGGCGGCGTGGGCTGCATATGGAAAGATCGACAGCACTTACTGGATGATCATTAATGCGCTGGGGATCTCCATCACGACCTTTGTCGGACAAAATTACGGCGCGGGGCGGCTGGACCGTGTGAAACGCAGCGTGTACGTCTGCTTGGGAATTTCCTGTATTATCACGGTGGGGCTGAGCACGATCCTGTATCTGACGGGCGGCTATATTTATCTGTTGTTCACAACGGATGCGGAGGTAATCGCGATCGGCATGAAGATTCTTCACTTCCTGGTGCCGGCATTTGTGACATACCTCTGTATTGAGATTTATTCCGGCGCACTGCGCGGTGTGGGAGACTGCTGGATTCCGATGATTATGACGGCGCTGGGCGTGTGCGTCCTGCGGGTTGTCTGGATCCTGATCGCTGTTCCGATCCGCCCGGATATCCTGACAGTGGTATTCAGCTATCCGCTGACCTGGACGATCACAACGGTTCTCTTTAATATTTATTATTATTTTTTCAGTGCGCTGAAAAAATGGAATGTGCCGCTTCCGTGGAAGAAAAAAAGGCGGGAGCTTCATAACTTGTAAATGGGTTTGAAAATAATTGACAAAATGGATTGGTACTGGACTTTTTTTCAGAAAGCATCGGTATTTTCGGCGCTGCAGGTGTATCTGGACTTTATCAACCTGTTTTTGTATATTATCCGCCTGATGAACTGGAATCGGAAATAGGAAAAAATCTTTCAGGAGAACAGAAGTTCCTTTGCTAGAATAAAGATAAGTGGAATTTTGCGGAAAACTGAATATGCAAAAATGAAATGCCGGAACGGGGGAAAGCTTTGTTCCGGCATTATTGTGTTTTTCTGCTTGAAAATCCTGTTTTTGGCGTGGACGGCTTCATTCTTTTAGCAGAAAGGGAAGCATTCTGTAATAAATTTGACAGATTTTATTTAAAGTTTCTCTATTGAAGTGGATGGGGAGTATCTGTTAAACTAGGTCATAATAGGAAAAGTTTTGCTGTTGGTTACACAGTGTGTAGATGAACCATATTTGTTTCGCATATGCCCCACCGGATCAGGCGGGGAAATGTATATAAATGGTGAACAGACAACAGGGATAAAAGGATAATCAAGGAGGTTTTTTGGCATGAATCGGAATAGAGTGAACAAAAAAAGGATGGGGCGCGCGCGTGTGCTTTCACGGGCAGCGGCTGGCATGCTGGCAGCAGCGCTGTGCTTTCAGCCGATGACAGCGCTGGCAGGACCGGCGGGAGATTCTTCTCTTACATCGTCATCCTCGAATGCGGGGCCGGGCGGCGGTTCGGGCAGCTCCAATTCGGGAAGTACAGGCAGCTCTGGCGGTTCGACTTCTGTTTCTAATGGGAGTGTGAGCGCGGTCACATCGGGGCTTGGCGTGTACCGGGTGACGGAGAATGAGGGGATCGGTGCGATTGCGCGCGGCGTGGATGTATCTTACTGGCAGCAGAATGTAAATTGGAGCCAGGTGGCATCGGATAATGTACAGTTTGCGATGCTGGCAACCCGGTTCCGCGGTAATGTGGATCCGTTTTTCGCTATGAACGCGGCAAATGCGAGCCAGGCAGGGCTGCGGCTGGGCGCGTACATTTATTCGTATGCGACTTCGGTCGAAATGGCGCAGCAGGAGGCGGATTTTGTCCTGAATCTTATCAAGGATTATCCTATCTCCTTCCCGGTTGTCTTTGATGCCGAGGATGCTAATACGCTGGGAACCCTGACGCAGTCTCAGGTCAGCGACGTGATCAACGCGTTCTGTAAGCGGATTCAGGATGCAGGATATTATCCGATGGTCTATGCAAATGAATACTGGATTGCCAATAAGATCGATATGTCGAAGATTTCGTATGATATATGGGTGGCAAAATACCAGCAGAAGTATACATATTCAAAGACCTCGATGTGGCAGGCGTCCAACACCGGTTCGGTCAAGGGCGTGAACGGCAATGTGGATATTGATTATCTGTATAAAGATTATACGCAGATCATTCCGGGCAATACCTGGCGGACGATCGCGGGGAACCGTTACTATTATCAGAACCATGTGATGCAGAAAGCGGCGTGGATCAACGATGGTCAGAATTGGTACTATATGAATGCGGCGGGCAATCCGTCCACAGGATGGCTGGAGCTTTCGGGCAAAAAGTATTATTTGGAGGCGGACGGTCATATGATTACCGGCTGGAAGACGCTGGACGGCGGCTGGCGTTACTTTGACGCATCCGGCGAACAGGCGACGGGCTGGCGTGCGGTCGATGGAAGCTGGTATTTCATGGCGGACAATGGTCTGATGCAGACCGGCTGGCTGGAGACGGGCGGCAAGAAATATTATCTGAACGCATCCGGCGCGATGCAGGCGGGCTGGCAGAACCTGGGCGGAAGCTGGTATTACTTTGACGGCTCCGGCGCCATGACGACGGGCTGGCAGGCAGTCGGCGGAAAGTGGTATTACATGAATGAGTCCGGCGTGATGCGGACCGGCTGGCTGGATCTTGGCGGTAAGAAATATTACCTGGATGCCAGCGGCGCGATGTACGCGGGTGTTACGTTCGAGATGGATGGAAATACCTGGCAGGCAGCGGCAGACGGAAGCTGTACGGTAGTTCTGCCGGAGGAGAATGCGGCGGGAAATGGCGGTTCGACGGACGGACAGACTCCGACAACCGGAAGCCAGTCACCGGTGCAGCCGTCCGGTCCGGCAGGGGTATAATATAAATATGATTTGAACCAGTACCCAGATATTGGAGCTGATTCAGTTAAAAAAATGAAAAAGTAAACAAATTCGAACGGAAATAACTTGCTTTTTTGCCGACCTCATTATACAATGTTAAACAGGCAAAAAAATGGACTTGCTTATGGGATGGAGGAAACCAGCATAAGTAATCTGGCATAACATGACGTTTCAAACTGCTATATCAACTGTATGTGCAAGATAAGCTGCGGCTGTTCCGGTGCGGATTTGACGAAAGATGCGAGGCTCTTCTGGCTGCAAATTAGGAAGAGCCTCGGTATACGTTATATCGGCAAAAGCGCAGAATCGGGATGGCGGGCACAGAAGTAGTGCGAAAGCGGGGGCGTTTGTCAGCAGGAAACTGTGAAAGCAGTGGTTCGCAGGCAGGCAGCTGCGCTAAGACGCAGGCAGGGAAAGGTCGGAGAATGCAGATTCCGGATTTAGTACTGAATGGAAGCAGCGTGTTTTTACATATTGTATAATGATTATATAATCAGAACCGTCGGCGGAGTTGTAGTGCTAAAAAAGGGATGTCAGTGCGGCTGGCTGCCGGAATCATTTCCGGAAACAGGGATGAGGGCAGTGTTTGTCATCAGTCAGGCACCGGACAGCGCTTATGTGAGAATCGAATAACAAGTCAGTGGTACAGATGTTTATGTATGCATGGCTATTAAAGTCGGATTCGCATAGACGGAAGTGCATGCCATTTATGTATGCAGAGGAGATTGTACAATCCTCTGCTGCCGCAGCGTGTCAGATGGAGAATTCCCGGAGTGGATGACAAGCTCTGGAAATTTTGCAAAAACACCTGCAAACACAGATAGGTGGGAAGTATCACGGATGGCGCCATGAAAGAAACATGGATGCTGTCAGGATATGATTCACGAAGAAAGAGGGACGTCCGTCAAAGCATGGAACGATCTAATTACGAGGTGACACATTTATGAAACAGAATATGAAAAGAATGCTGCTTGTACTTTGCATGGCAGTCTGCTTTTTCGCTCTGTCCGCCTGTGGTAGCGCTTCTGAAGAAGCGGTAGAGCCGATTTCTCCGGAGATCGAGCAGACCATGAGCGATGGCGCTAAGAGCTATCTGGAGCAGTTCGCCAGCTACAGTGACGAAGATCTGGCAGCACAGCTGAAACAGGCTGAGAAGCAGAAAAACACAGTCATTGAGTCTGCAATTTCTTCCTGGACCAGTTCTAAGGACGATTTAGGCAAGATGGGTGAGGTTCAGAGCGTGACCGTAGAGCGCGCCGATGATGACAGCTACACAGCAGTTGTTCAGGCTTCCTTTGAGAAGAGAAACTTGACTTTCTCCCTGACCGCTGAGGAGAGCGTAAGCAGCTACGGCGGTACTTCTCTGGTACCGACCGAGTTATCCTTTGTTGTAAACTACAGCTTCGGTGAGAAGATGGAGAAGGCAGCATTAAATACCCTGATGGGTATGGGTACCGTATTCCTGGTACTGATTTTCATCAGCTTAATTATCAGCAGCTTCAAGAAGGTTAACGAGATTGAGGCAAATGTAAAGGCTAAAAAAGCAGGAGCAGAGGCACCGGCAGCAGCACCGGCACCTGTACAGACTGCAGCACCGGCAGCAGCGCCGGCACGTACCGCAGCACCAGCAGCAGGCAATGCGGCAAACGATGGAGAACTGGTAGCAGTTATTACTGCAGCGATCGCAGCAGCAACCGGCGTACCGGCAGACAGCGTAAATATCCGCTCCATTACACGTAAATAATCATCGATAAAATCTGGAGGAATTTAAAATGAAGAATTATACTATCACCGTAAATGGTACAGCATATCAGGTAACCGTAGAAGAAGGATTTGCAGGCGCAGCAGCTCCGGCTCCAGCTCCAGCACCGGCAGCAGCTCCGGCTCCAGCAGCAGCACCGGCAGCAGGCGGCGTAACCATCACATCCCCGATGCCAGGTAAGATCCTTGGTATTAAGGCAGCAGCTGGCACAGCTGTAAAACGTGGTCAGGTTATCCTGCTTCTGGAAGCTATGAAGATGGAGAACGAGATCGTAGCTCCTCAGGACGGTACCGTTGCCAGTGTTAATGTTGCAGTAGGCGATATGGTAGAACCGGGCGCAGTTCTTGCTACATTAAACTAATCTAATTTTTATAAAACTGGCTGAAAAAATACGGGATATGTTATTCCGTTTGGAGGAATTAATATGGAATATATAACAACTACATTGTCCAATCTTCTTCAGCAGACAGCATTCTTAAACCTGACATTTGGAAACATCGTTATGATTTTCGTAGCGCTGATTTTCCTGTATCTGGCAATCGGAAAAGGATTCGAGCCGTTACTGCTTCTTCCGATTTCCTTTGGTATGCTGCTTGTAAATATCTATCCGGATATTATGAGATCGATTGAAGACTCATCGAACGGAGTTGGTGGACTTTTACATTACTTTTATTTACTGGATGAGTGGAGTATCTTACCATCCCTCATCTTCATGGGTGTCGGTGCGATGACAGACTTCGGTCCGCTGATCGCTAACCCGAAGAGCTTCCTGCTCGGTGCAGCTGCTCAGTTCGGTATCTACGGCGCTTACTTCATGGCTATCTTCATGGGATTCAACGATAAGGCTGCGGCTGCTATCTCCATCATCGGTGGTGCAGACGGCCCGACCTCTATCTTCCTAGCTGGTAAACTTGGTCAGACAGGTCTGATGGGACCGATTGCCGTAGCAGCTTACTCCTACATGGCTCTGGTTCCGATTATCCAGCCGCCGATCATGAAACTCCTTACCACCAAAGAGGAGAGAGAGATCCGTATGGAGCAGCTTCGTCCGGTATCCAAACTGGAGAAGATTCTGTTCCCGGTTGTTGTTACAATCGTTGTCTGCATGATTCTGCCGACAACTGCTCCGCTGGTTGGTATGCTTATGCTTGGTAACCTGTTCCGTGAGTCTGGTGTTGTTAAGCAGCTGACAGAGACTGCTTCCAACGCCCTGATGTACATCGTCGTTATCTTCCTGGGTACTTCCGTAGGTGCTACTACCAGTGCAGAGGCTTTCTTAAATCTGGATACCATCAAGATCGTAGTTCTGGGTCTGATTGCATTCGCTCTGGGTACTGCAGCAGGTGTTATCTTCGGTAAGATTATGTGCAAGGTAACTCATGGTAAGGTAAACCCGCTGATCGGTTCCGCAGGTGTATCTGCAGTTCCGATGGCAGCACGTGTATCCCAGAAGGTTGGTTCTGAGGCAGATCCGAGCAACTTCCTTCTGATGCACGCAATGGGACCGAACGTAGCTGGTGTTATCGGTACTGCCGTAGCAGCAGGTACATTCATGGCTATCTTTGGCGTGAAATAGGATAGAGCAGATTTGTTCTGAATAATGTATTTATATAGTAGGGTGGGATTCTTCGGGATCCTGCCCTATTGTTATATGCAAACGTCGGTTGCTGTTCACGGGTAGGCACTTTTGGAACCGAAACGTCGTTTTTTGTCGAATTTAATCGGTCGAAATAGTTTGCTTTTTGCTGGTGGAAGACGTAAAATGACAGTGAAGTAAGGAGGAATGGCACTAGAGAATAGAAAAGGAGAATGCATAGGATGGCGGATATGAGAGAAGAATTAGTTCAAAAGATTGAACGGGCAAGACAGCAGCTGAATCAAAATATTGACACAAAGGCAGCATATGACATAATTTATCACTACAGTGTGGAGCTTGACAAACTCTTAAATCAGTATATCGAGCTGGAGACGGAGACTGAAAGAGGGCTGGAGACGGCGCTATAAAATAAGAGTGGAAATAGAAACAAATATAGATAAGTACAGAAAACTCAGGTACATGTGTTCGGAAAAAGAACCGGTGCCTGAGTTTTCTGATTTTTTTTCGATTTAGACCTTGCCATTTTGATGGGCATGTACTAAAATAAACATAACAAGTGGTAGAAAGTGGTGAAAAGTGGAACGAAATGGATTTTCGGGACACAAAAGTGGTACACATCGGATGACGGGTGATTGATATGTTCATGGGAGAATACAATCATACAATCGATGCGAAGGGACGTTTGATCGTTCCGTCGAAGTTCAGGGAACAGCTTGGAGACGAATTTGTGGTGACAAAGGGGTTGGATGGCTGTCTTTTTGTGTACGATAACACCGAGTGGAAAAAATTCGAAGAGAAGTTACAGGCACTCCCACTTACCAATCAGAATGCCAGAAAATTCTCCCGTTTCTTTCTGGCAGGTGCCTCGGCGTGTGAGGTGGATCGTCAGGGACGAATCCTGCTTCCTTCGGTTCTGCGGGATTTTGCAGGACTCGAGAAGGAGGTTGTCCTGGTCGGCGTCGGAAGCCGGATCGAGATCTGGAACAAGGCGACCTGGGCGGAGAAGAATGTCTATGATGACATGGAAGAGATTGCAGAAAATATGGAAGGCCTTGGCATATGATATTTAATCACAAATCAGTATTATTAAATGAGACGGTTGACAGTCTCTGTGTGAAGCCCCAGGGTATCTATGTGGATGGGACACTGGGAGGCGGCGGTCACGCGAGCGAGGTGGCGGCACGGCTGGGAGACGGCGGACGCCTGATCGGGATCGATCAGGATGCGGACGCGATTGCGGCTGCGTCAGAACGTCTGGCTCCCTTTGGAGATAAGATAACCGTTGTGCGGAGCAATTATGAGCGGATTGCACAGGTGTTAGATGAGCTGGAGATTCCGCAGGTGGATGGAATTTATCTGGATCTGGGTGTTTCTTCCTTCCAGCTTGACACAGCGGAAAGGGGATTTACCTATCGCGAGGACGATGCGCCGCTGGATATGCGGATGGATCAGAGAAATGAGCAGACCGCGAAGGACATCGTCAATACCTACAGTGAGATGGAACTGTACCGGATCATCCGGGACTACGGTGAAGATCGGTTTGCGAAGAATATTGCAAAACACATCGTACAGGCACGACAGAAAAAAGAGATTGAGACGACAGGCGAGCTGACGGAGATCATCCGGGCATCGATTCCGGCAAAGGTCCGAGCGACCGGCGGTCATCCGGCAAAGCGTACGTTTCAGGCGATCCGGATCGAGTTAAACCGGGAACTGGATGTGCTGGAAGATTCGATCGATACGATGATTGAGCGCCTGGCACCGGGCGGACGGCTTTCGATCATTACGTTCCATTCCCTGGAAGATAGAATCGTAAAGAACCGTTTCCGGACGAATGAAAATCCATGCATCTGCCCGCCGGATTTTCCGGTCTGTGTTTGTGGACGCAAAAGCCGCGGTAGGGTGATTACAAGAAAACCGATTCTTCCGACCGATCAGGAGATGGAAGAAAATCCGCGTTCCAAGAGCGCAAAGCTCCGGGTATTTGAAAAATCATAAACAAAAGCATAACTGCACCGCAGAACAGAGATCGTTTTAGGTGCGGGGGAGATAAAAGAGAGAAAAAGCGAAAGAGCAGGGAGGGAACGTTATGTCTGTCAGAAGGAGACAACATGTATCGGCCTCCACGTATGTGGACGGTAATACCGTGCGAAAAGTTCAGAGAACCGTGGAGATAAGACCAGAAAGAGATGAGAGAGAGGAGTACCGGCATAAACACGCCGTGCGCCGCAACCAGGAAAAGGCGCTTTACATGAACGGACCGTATGTGCTGGCGCTGACCATCGCTGCGCTGATCGCGCTGGTTTTATGTATGAATTATCTGCATAAGCAGGCGTCGATCACGACCCGTATCAACCACATTGAGGATCTGGAGCTGAAACTGGAGAACCTGAAGTCCGAGAATGATGCACTTCAGACCCGGATTGACACGTATGTGGATCTGGATCATGTATATAAAGTGGCGACCGAAGAGCTCGGCATGGTATATGCAAATAAGGATCAGATTCTTTTATATGACAAGACGGAAAGCGAGTATGTAAGACAGTATGAGGACATCCCAAAACACTAACGGCAGACAGACCTTTCGGAAATATATGCAGGAAAAGCTGGCAATTACCGTCCTGGTAATTATGCTGGCTTTGTTTGCATTGGTGCTGGTGCTTTATAATCTGGTAAAAAGTAAGGGCGAGTCGTACAATCAGATAGTCCTGAGCCATCAGGACTATGAGAGCCGCACGATTCCCTACAAGCGCGGCAATATTATCGACCGGAACGGGACGTATCTGGCGATTAGCGAGAAAGTTTACAATCTGGTCGTCGATCCGAAGCAGATTCTGGATACGGAGGAGAACTACCAGTATCTCGATGCCACGCTGGACGCGCTGGTGGAGTGCTTCGGTTACAAGCGGGACGAGCTGCAGGCGATGATCGAGGAGAAAAAAGACAGCCAGTATGTGATTTATGCGAAACAGCTTCCGGCAGAGGATAAAGAGAAGTTTGAGACTTATGAGAAGGACAAGAACAAGGAATACCGGGCGCTGCCGACGGAGGAAGGCGGCAACCAGCGTATCACGGGCGTATGGTTCGAGGAAGAATATAAGAGAACATATCCGTACAATGAGCTGGCATGCAATGTGGTTGGTTTTGCCCTCAAGGATGGCAATGCATCCGGCGGTGTTGAACAGTATTATAATGATATCCTGAACGGTGTGAGCGGTCGTGAGTATGGTTATTTAAACGGCGATTCGAACGTCGAGCGAACGGTAAAACCGGCGCAGAACGGAAAGACGCTGGAGTTGACGATCGACGTCAACATCCAGAAGATTGTCCAGAAATATCTGGATGAGTGGCAGGCGGGCATTGGAAGTAATCTGGCGGCGGCGATCGTCATGGATCCGAACAGCGGTGAGGTCCTGGCGATGGATACGACGACCCGTTACAATCTGAATGATCCGTACAATTTAAGTACCTACTATACGGATGAGGAAATCCAGGCGATGGATGAAAAGGCGAAGTCCGAGGCGTGGTATAAAATGTGGAGAAACTTCTGCGTGAGCGACTCCTATGAGCCGGGTTCTCCACAGAAAGCATTTACGGTAGCCGGGGCGATCGAGGAAGGCGCGATTTCCGGAAACGAGGTCTTTGAGTGCGGCGGAAAACTGCATTTCGGAGACTGGGATATCCGGTGTGTTGCCCGAGCCGGTCACGGACCGCTGACGATCACACAGGGATTGATGAAATCCTGCAACGTCGTTATGATGCGTATTGTATCACTGGAGGGAAAAGAGAAGTTTGTCCAGTATCAGAAGATTTTCGGATTTGGCGAGAAGACGGGCATCGACCTTCCGGGCGAGGCGTCAGGTCTGATTTATCAGGCATCCAATATGGATCCGGCTTCTCTGGCGACCAACGCATTTGGACAGAACTATAACTGTACGATGGTGCAGATGGCAGCCGGATATGCGTCCTTAATCAACGGCGGTTCCTATTATGAGCCGCATGTGGTAAAAGAGATTCTGAACGACGAAGGATCCGTTGTCAAATCCGTTTCCCCAAATCTGGTGCGAGAGACGGTTTCGGAATCGACCTCGAACTTCATTAATAATGCGCTTTACCAGACAGTATCAGGTGATGGCGGTACCGCGGGAGCGGCGGCAGTTGCCGGTTACGAAGTGGCTGGTAAGACAGGTACGGCGCAGAAGCAGCCGCGTGCGGAGAAGAATTATCTGGTTTCCTTTATCGGATATGCACCGGCATACAATCCGCAGGTACTCTGCTATGTGGTAGTAGATACCCCGCATCTGCCGGGCGAGCAGCAGGCACATTCGACTTTTGCCAGCGAGATTTTCAGCAAGATCATGGCGGAAGTCCTTCCATATAAGAATGTATTCCCGGCAGGCGGCGCGGCACAGGATCTCGAGACCAATCTTTCCAGCCAGGAAGAAGGCATTATAAGCGGCACAGCGACCGAGGATCCAAATGCAGCTGAAACACCGGCAGAGACGACTCCGGCTCCGGAGGGCGGCTGGGCGAACTACGATGAGGAATTTATCGATTCCGGAGACGAGTACAGCTATCCGGATACGATGGGAAATGTGCAGGATGAATCGGCGGCGGTTGGAAACGGTGAAACGGCTGGAACGGGCAGAGACACCGGAACAGCGGATAATGCCGGAGAAACGGCATCTTCCCAGGAAACGCAGGCAGCGGGAGATTAAGAATTGTGCCTGTCGGGAAGACTTATCTATCTTGCGTGGAAAATACAGAATAAAGAAACGGTTCTTATGATATACTGTAGCAATGAGATCAGACAGGAAGCAGTATGAATCGGAACCGGACGCATCACAGAGGAAGAACTGTCTTTTTGTGCGCCGCCATCTGCCTGTGCATGGCAGGATTGGCGGGGAGACTGTTCTTCCTCATGCTGTATAAAGCGGATTATTACAGCCAGATGGCGGAGGAGCTGCATCGGCGGGAGCGCAGTATCAAAGCGCCGCGCGGGCGGATCCTTGACCGGAACGGAACGGTGATCGCCGATAACCGGACTGTATGTACTATCTCAGTGATTCATAATCAGGTAAAAGATCCGGAGACAGTTATCCGGGTTTTAAGCGAAGAACTGGGACTTCCGGAGGCGGAGGTGCGGAAAAAGACGGAAAAACGATCTTCCAGGGAGGTGATCCAGTCCAATGTAGAGAAAACGCGGGGCGATGCGATCCGGGCAATGCGCCTGGAGGGGGTCAAGGTGGATGAGGACTATAAACGATATTATCCATATGGACATCTGGCATCGAAAGTGCTGGGATTCACCGGGGGAGATAATCAGGGGATCATCGGTCTGGAAGTACAGTATGAGAAGTATTTAAAGGGCACGGATGGCAAGATCCTGACGCTCACGGACGCGGCGGGGATCGAGCTGGAAAATGAGGCGGAGGATCGCATCGAGCCGGAGGCAGGGCGGGATCTGCAGGCGAGTCTGGATGTCAATATCCAGATGTACGCGGAACAGGCGGCGTACCAGACAATGCAGAAAAAGAATGCGAACCGCGTCTCGATCATCGTGATGAACCCGAAGAACGGGGAAATCTATGCAATGGTAAATGCACCGGAGTTTTCATTGAATGAGCCGTTTGAGCTGGTGACAGATGGAAAAAACGAAGATTCAGAAACAGAAGAAGACATATCCTGGAAGAATGAAGTGCAGTCACACGCAGCATCAGCGCAAAATAAACAAGCTCTCCTCAATCAGATGTGGCGCAATCCCTGTTTAAATGATACATACGAACCGGGGTCTACATTCAAAATCGTGACTGCCGCTGCGGGACTGGAGGCGGGCGTGGTCAACCTGACTGACCAGTTTTCCTGCCCGGGATTCCGGATCGTGGAAGATCGGAAGATTCGGTGTCACAAGGTGGGCGGACACGGCGGGGAGACGTTTTTACAGGGAATGATGAATTCCTGCAATCCTGTTCTGATCGATGTCGGGCAGCGGTTGGGACCGGAGCGGTACTATCAGTATTTTAAGCAGTTTGGTCTGCTGGGAAAGACTGGGATTGATCTGCCGGGTGAGGCGGGGACGATCATGCACCAGCCGGATCAGATCGGACCGGTGGAGCTGGCGACCGTCTCTTTTGGGCAGTCGTTTCAGATCACGCCGATCCAGCTTATTACAACGGCATCCTCCCTGATCAACGGAGGAACGCGCATCACACCGCACATCGGTATCCGTGCCGTGCGGGCAGATGGTCAGGCAGTCCACGTGTTTACCTATCCAAAAGGGGAGAGAATCTTATCGAAGCAGACGAGTGAGACGCTGCGTTATATTCTGGAACAGGTGGTGGCGGAGGGGAGTGGAAAAAACGCCCGGATCGAGGGCTACCGGATCGGCGGAAAGACGGCAACCTCGGAGAAACTTCCAAGGAGCCGGAAAAAATATATTTCCTCATTTTTAGGGTTTGCACCGGCGGACGATCCGCAGGTGATCGCGCTCATCACCATCGATGAACCGGAAGGAATCTACTATGGCGGGACGATTGCCGCCCCGGTGATCCGAGATCTGTTTGAGGTCATTTTGCCGTATCTGGGGGTAGAGAAAAGAGGTTGATTATTCCCCTAAAAAGACGTATACTATTGAGGTGTATAAATTGAGGAACTATCTCTGTATACATAGGAAGATAAGTTAGAGGTGTGACATGGTAAATGAAACAATACTGGCGGTTATCATCGCATTTGTGGTCAGCGCAGTGCTGTGCCCGATCGTGATACCGTTTCTCCACAGGTTGAAATTCGGACAGCAGGTGCGCGATGATGGGCCGCAGACGCATTTGAAAAAGCAGGGAACCCCGACGATGGGCGGTCTGGTAATTCTTTCCAGCATCATCATTACGTCCTTGCTCTATATCCGGGATTATCCGAAGATCATTCCGGTACTGTTTATGACCGTTGGATTCGGCGTGGTTGGATTTCTGGACGATTACATCAAGATCGTGATGAAACGTTCGGAGGGCTTAAATCCGATCCAGAAGCTGATCGGACAGTTTGTGATCACAGGTATTTTTGCCTATTATATTGTAACCTCACCGGACATCGGAACAGGGATGCTGATTCCATTTACCGGCAAGTATTTACAGCTTCCGGTCTGGCTGTTTGTACCGGCACTGTTCTTCATCATTCTGGGAACTGACAATGGCGTGAACTTCACAGATGGTCTGGACGGTCTATGCACCAGTGTGACGATTCTGGTAGCAACGTTCTTTACGATCGTGGCGATCGGGGAGAACAGCGGCATTAGCCCGATTACCGGCGCAGTAGTTGGAAGTCTTCTGGGCTTTCTTCTGTTCAATGTCTATCCGGCGCGTGTGTTTATGGGCGATACCGGTTCACTGGCACTTGGCGGTTTTGTTGCTTCCAGTGCCTTTATGATGCAGATGCCGATCTTTATCGCGATCGTGGGTCTGATTTATCTGGTGGAAGTATTATCTGTTATTATTCAGGTAACCTATTTTAAGAAGACGGGCGGAAAGCGCTTTTTCAAGATGGCGCCGATCCATCATCATTTCGAGCTCTGCGGATGGTCTGAGACCAGGGTCGTAGGCGTATTTTCGATTATTACGGCAATCCTTTGCCTTATAGCATACTTAGGATTATAGGAGGAAGATTATGAGTCAGAAAGTATTAGTAGCAGGAACAGGTATCAGCGGTATTGCAGCTGCAAAGCTCCTTCTCTCAAAAGGCGGGGAGGTAGTGCTTTACGATGGCAATGAAAAACTGGATCCAGAGGAGCTGAAAAAGAAATTTGACGAAGGCGCGACGATCACGTTCGTCCTCGGAGAGCTGAAAAAGACGGATTTGTTAGGCGTGGAGCTGGCAATTTTAAGCCCGGGCATCCCGACCGATGCACCGTTTGTAGAGATGATTCGTGAAACCGGTATTCCGATCTGGGGCGAGATGCAGCTTGCATATCACTGTGCAAAAGGACGTATGGCAGCCATTACCGGCACGAACGGAAAGACAACGACGACTTCCCTGACCGGCGAGATCATGAAGTCATTCTATGACAGCGTATTTGTAGTTGGAAATATCGGTGAGCCGTTTGCATTCCACGTATTGGAGACAACGGATGAGACCGTAACTGTCGCAGAGGTATCGAGCTTCATGCTGGAGACCATGACTGATTTCCACCCGAATGTAAGCGCTATTTTAAATATTACCCCGGATCATCTGGATCGTCATAAGACGATGGAATGCTACATCGAGACGAAAGAGAGCATTACCAAGAACCAGAAAGAGGGCGATGTCTGCGTCCTGAACTATGAGGATCCGGTACTGCGTGAATTTGGTGAGACTTTAAAAGACATCAAGGTGGTATATTTTTCCAGTCTGCGTACCCTGAAACAAGGTTTCTACCTGAAAGAGGATGAGATTGTATACAACGACGGCGAGAAAGAGACCGTGATTGTCAATATCCACGATCTGAAGCTACTTGGCCGTCATAACCATGAAAATGTTATGGCAGCGGTTGCTATCAGTATGAACATGGGCGTTCCGCTGGAGAAGATCCAGAAGGTGATCAAGGAATTCAAGGCAGTTGAACACCGCATTGAGTTCGTAACCGAGCGTTTTGGTGTCAAATACTACAACGATTCCAAGGGAACCAACCCGGATGCAGCGATGCAGGCGATCAAGGCGATGCCGGGACCGACCTTATTAATCGCAGGCGGATATGATAAGCATTCCGAGTTTGACGAGTGGATCGAGAGCTTTGGCGGAAAGGTACGCTATCTGGTGCTGATCGGTCAGACCCGCGACAAGATTGCCGAGTGTGCAAAACGCCACGGCTTCAATGATATCATGTACGCGGAAGATCTGCAGGAGGCTGTACAGGTATGTGCATCCTACGCAAATCCGGGCGATAACGTCCTGCTTTCACCGGCATGTGCAAGCTGGGGGCAGTTCAAGAACTTTGAAGAGCGCGGACGCAAATTCAAAGAATTTGTGAGAAATTTGTAATACCAAGGTTCAAAGGTCGGAAATCCGACGCAAGATTGCTTGCAGGAGGAATTGTGACTTTTGAGAATTGCGGAGTGCAAAGCACGCAGCAATTCAGTATTGGAAGAATAAAGGTTACTGGGCACGTATGCGTGAACAGTAACGAATAAAGGCTTAATGTATTTAAGGGGGCTGTCGCAGCCGGCATTTGTCTGCGGCAGCCCTGATTTGAAGGAAAAACTGCCGTTTACAGGCAGAATTTCGAAACTGTAACAATAAAAAGCAGGGGAGTGGAAGTATGCCGGAACCGGGAAAAATTAAAAAGAAAAAACCACATCGGTTTTATGATTACAGTCTGCTGTTTACCATCATTTTCCTGACGGTATTCGGACTGATCATGATTTACAGCGCGAGCTCCTATAAGGCGCAGCTTGATTACGGCAATCCGGGATATTTTATGCTTCGTCAGGCGGGCATCGCGGGTGTCAGCTTTGTTGCGATGTATATCGTCTCCAAGATAGATTATCACTGGTTTGCGCGGTTTGCGATGCTGGGATATATCGCTTCATACGTGACGCTGCTTCTGACGCGTTTTACACCTCTGGGCGTGGCATCGCATGGTAAGAAGCGCTGGCTGCGCCTGGGACCGCTCCAGTTCCAGCCGACCGAGATTGTCAAGATTTCCCTGATTCTGCTTCTGGCGGTTCTGATTGCCAATCTGGGCGTGCGGATCAACCAGCTGCGGGCAGTCGGATTTATCGTGGCGCTGTCGGCGCCGCTGGCACTTTTAGTTACGGCGAATAACTTAAGTTCTGGTATCATCATCTGCGGCATCGTGTTTGTGATGCTGTTTGTGGCGTGCAAGATCAAATGGCCGTTTTTCCTCTGCATCGGAGGCGGCGTCGGACTTCTGGCGGTCGCCCCCTATATAGGGCATCTGCTGGTAAAGCTCCATATCCTGAAGGATTATCAGCTGGGACGAATCAATGTCTGGGTCAACCCGGTGCAGTATGCACGTTCCGGCGGTTATCAGGTGCTTCAGGGTCTGTACGCGATCGGTTCCGGCGGTCTGTTTGGAAAGGGACTGGGCGAGAGTCTCCAGAAGCTCGGTTTCGTGCCGGAGGCGCAGAATGATATGATTTTTTCGATTATCTGTGAGGAATTAGGTCTGTTTGGCGCGATTTCGGTCATTCTGATTTTCATGTTTATGATTTACCGCTTCATGGTAATTGCTGGAAATGCACCGGATCTGATGGGTGCGATGATCGTGATCGGCGTGATGGCACACATCGCGATTCAGGTTATCTTAAATATCGCGGTTGTTACGAATACGATCCCGAACACGGGTGTTACGCTGCCGTTTATCAGTTACGGAGGTACATCCGTCATGTTCCTGATGCTGGAGATGGGGATGGTGTTAAGCGTCTCGAACCAGATTAAGCTGGAGCAGTAGGAATATTTGGCGGAGTTACATATTCACTTCGGGAAATGTAGAAAATGAGAACCATTTTCTCTCGTTGGCATATAATAATACATAGATGCCGGTGGGAGGGGATTGTTTGGCTTTCATCGAGATTCACGGACCGTGCCGGATTCAGGGCGGACTCACGGTGCAGGGGTCGAAAAATGCAGTTTTGCCGATGATGGCGGCGTCAGTGTTAAACCGCGGAATTACCGTGCTTGAAAATGTCCCCAGAATACAGGATGTGTTCTGTATGATGGGGATTCTTGATTCTCTGGGATGCCGGTGTGCGTTGCACGGAAACCGTCTGGAAATCGATACTTCGAAGATGAATGGCTGGCGGATCGAGCAGAAAGCGATGGGGAAAATGCGCTCGTCCATTATGCTTTTGGGAGCGCTCCTGGGACGCTTTTGCGAGGCGGGGGTCTACAGCCCCGGCGGATGTATGATCGGAAAACGTCCAATCGACTGGCATTTGCGGGCACTCCGTGCGCTGGGCGCGGAAATACAGGAACCGGAGCCGGACGGCTTCCTGCATGCACAGACAACGGGACTTCGCGGGGCAGAGATTATTTTTCCGTTTCCGAGTGTCGGCGCGGTGGAAAATGCCCTGTTTGCCGCTGTGGCAGCGGTGGGGCGGACGGTTCTGCGGGGATGCGCGCGGGAACCGGAGATTGGACAGCTGTGCCATTTCCTAAATGGTATGGGGGCATCGATCCGGGGGATCGGGACGGATGCGCTGATCATAGAAGGCGGATTGCCGCTCCATGACAGCCGGTTTGTGATCGGCGGCGACCGGATCGTAGCCGGGACCTATCTTCTTGCCGCTGCGTCCTGCAGCGGTGAGGTGATCGTGGACGGCGTGCAGACACAGGAGCTGCGTGCATTGACCGGGGTGCTGGAGCATATGGGCGTTTCGCTTTATCAGGAACCGGAACTTATATATGTACACAGCGGACAGCGCCTGCGGGCGGTATCGGTGAAAACCGGACCGTATCCGGCGTTTCCGACCGATCTGCAGCCGTTTTTGATGGCGGCGCTGTCACGGGCGGATGGAACCAGTATGCTGCGGGAGACGGTATTTGAAAACCGGTTTGGCACAGCGGCGGAGCTTCAAAAAATGGGGGCGAACATCGAATGCAGCGGGAACATTGCCCGGATTGACGGAGTGGAAACCTTGCGGGGAGCTTTGGTGCGTGCCCGTGATCTGCGGGGCGGCGCAGCCCTGACGGTGGCAGCCCTGGGGGCGGACGGATGGACCAGAGTATCAGAATGTGAACATATTGAGCGGGGATATGAAGATATTTGCCGGGACTTGCGGGCATTAGGAGCAGAGATCCGGCGCCGGGAGGATGATGGAGATAGAGAAGATACAGATTGAAAAAAAGACAGAGGAAAAGGTATGGCGCCGCCGTGGAAAAAAACATATCTGGATCACGGCGGCAGCACTTCTTGTGGCAGCCGCGTTTTTTGTCGGTCTGTCGCTGCTTCAGATCAATACAATCCATGTCAGTGGAAACCGGCAATATACGGCAGAGCAGATAGAGGCGTCTATTTTCGATTCGCGGCTGAGCCGGAATCCGGTGTTCTGCTATCTGCAGTACCGCTTCCGGCCGCACAAGTCAATTCCGTTCGTGCAGGATTACAAGCTGGTGTTCCGCAGCCCGTCGGACGTGGAGGTGATCGTCTACGAGAAGAGTGTGGTTGGTTACGTTTCCTACATGAACAGCCGGATGTATTTTGACAAGGACGGCATCATTGTGGAGAGCACAAGCGAGACATTGCCGGGTGTGCCGAAGATTGCCGGACTTTCCTTTGGACATATCGTGCTGCATCAGCCGCTGCCGGTCGAGGATATCAGCGTTTTCAACGAGATTCTGAACCTGACGCAGGTGCTGTCGGTCAACGAGGTTGCGGTGGACGAGATTCGTTTTAATAAGGAAAAGGAAGCGACGCTTCAAATCAGGAGCTTGAAGGTTGAGCTGGGAAGCAACAGTGAGATGAACGGGAAACTTTCGGAGCTGACGGATATTCTGCGGGATTATCCGGATCTGTCCGGAACCCTCTATCTGGACAGCTACGATGAATCGAATGCAAACCCGATGTACCGGTTTGATAAAAACTAGGAAGAATCGGCAAATTCCGTTACTGGCACGTATGCGTGAACAGTGACATTGTGACTGGTTTATTGAAAATTTATAAAAGAAACGATTGATTTTTTGCTGAAAATCAAATATAGTATTAGGTAGGCTAGATTTAAAAGACCCTAATTTTAGTATAAAAATGATAAAACCGGAACAGATGGGAAAATGAAGGAGGAAGTATCTTGTTAGAGATAAAGATAAATGAAGCAGAGAACTCTGCCAGAATTATAGTAGTAGGTGTCGGCGGAGCCGGTAACAACGCTGTCAACCGCATGATCGATGAAGATATTGCCGGTGTAGAATTTATCGGTATCAATACAGATAAGCAGGCACTGCAGTTCTGCAAGGCGTCCACAGCTATGCAGATTGGTGAGAAGCTGACCAAGGGACTTGGTGCAGGCGCAAAGCCGGAGATCGGTGAGAAAGCAGCTGAGGAAAGCCAGGAAGAACTGGCACAGGCTCTCAAGGGTGCAGATATGGTATTCGTTACCGCAGGTATGGGCGGCGGTACCGGTACAGGTGCAGCTCCGGTTATTGCACGTATCGCAAAAGATATGGGCATCCTGACGGTCGGCGTTGTCACAAAGCCGTTCCGTTTCGAGGCAAAGACCCGTATGAGCAACGCGCTCAATGGTATCGAGAAACTGAAAGCAGCTGTCGATACTCTGATCGTTATCCCGAATGATAAACTTCTTGAGATCGTAGACCGCCGTACCACGATGCCGGATGCACTGAAGAAAGCAGATGAGGTTCTTCAGCAGGCAGTACAGGGTATTACCGACCTGATCAATGTTCCGGGTCTTATCAATCTTGACTTTGCAGATGTTCAGACCGTTATGGTGGACAAGGGTATCGCTCATATCGGTATCGGTCATGCGAAGGGTGATGACAAAGCACTTGAGGCTGTTAAGCAGGCTGTATCCAGCCCGCTGCTTGAGACAACCATCGAGGGTGCAAGCCACGTTATCATCAATATTTCCGGCGATATCAGCCTGATCGAGGCAAATGACGCAGCCAGCTATGTACAGGAGCTTGCAGGCGACGATGCCAATATCATCTTCGGTGCGATGTACGATGAGAATGCACAGGATGAGGCGACGATCACTGTTATTGCGACTGGACTGGATTCCCACGGTGTGAACACACCGGTCGCAAAAGCGATGACTGAGTTCAAGACTCCGTTCAAGGCAAAGACGACTGGCAATACATACGCTCAGCCGGCAGCACAGACTGCAGCGGCAGCGCAGCCGACCTACAAGGCACCGACTTTCCGTGCACCATCTGCAGCAGCACCGGCACAGCCAGTCGCTCCGAAGGAAGCACCGCAGTCGGCACCGGCACAGCCGTTCCGCCCGATGCGTCAGGAAACACAGATCAATATTCCGGATTTTCTGAGAAATAAGAAATAATATAAGAGTGAGAGATGAGCTGCTCTTGCTTTAGTAAAAATACAAAATATATACAGAAGCAGTTGCTTTTGGAAGAGACACGCATTAGAAGTGAAAATTTCTGATGCGTGTTTTTTTTGTGTAATAGGAAATTCCTTGGAATCCCCTATTACACAAAAAGGCACTAACGTGCCAAGGCACATTCTTTTTTATCGTCGATTCAGACCTTCGACTTATGTCGAATCTATTCAAATTTCACGTTTTTCCCCCGATTTTTGGCGATCAAAACAGGCGTTTTGCGCCCTCGGTTTGACAAATTTTGCGGAACTTTTTTCTTATAATATCCCGTGTCGGACAGAAAGGTGGGAAGAGACAGTGACCTATCGTGTGTATGCGGATGTCATCCTGCTGCAAAATCTGGCAGCGGATTTCCTGCTTCTGTCGGTGGTGAAGAATTGCCTGCGTCTGTCGGAACGCCGGTATGGGCGGTTGGCAGGGAGCCTTCTGGGAGCCGTGTATGCGTTAGGAATGGTGTTAGCTCCGGTTCCGCTGGGATATGCCGGGCGGATGCTCCTAAGCGCCATGATGAGCGTGCTGATGGCATGGACGGCATTTTCCATCCGTAGGAAGTCGGAGGCGGCAGAAGCCGCGATCGGGCTTTACATAGCATCTATGCTGGCGGCTGGCTGCATGGAACTGGTTCAGCCGCTTGGAATACGGGTGAATCTTCTGTTCTGGCTGTTTACCGCGGGGGGCAGTTTTCTGATTCCATCTGCGGTGTGGCGGTTTGGTATGCAGCGGTGTATGAAGCTGGAACACCAGTACGCGGTAACGCTTTTTAACAAAGGCAGGGAGCGGCATGTGCAGGCGATTCTCGACACAGGCAACCATCTGACGATGCCGCTTTCGGGGCGTCCGGTGCAGGTGCTGGATGCGTGTGCGGCAGAGAGATTTTTTTCCTGGGAGGACGGTGTCCAATACATCCCATTTCGGAGTGTCGGAAAGGGCGGCGGCGTGATTCCGGCATATCAGGCGGAGCGGATGGAAGTGTCCGGTCAGGGCGGTATGCGGGTGATTGAGAAGCCGTGGATTGCCATTTCACAGGAGGCGCTGTCACAGAAGGGCGAGTATCAGATGCTGCTCAATGAAAAATATTGGTTGTGAAGAAAAACAGCCGTTATGGTCTGAACCATAGCGAACAACATAAGGGGGAAAGCGTATGTTTATAAAAGTTTCAGTTCCAGGTCAGTTTCGTTTAAAAATGATGCCGTCGTTCCGGTCATTTCTGATGCACCGGGACGGAGAAGTTCATTATATCGGGGGAACCGATATCCTTCCGGCACCGTTTGACAGTGTGCGGGAGGCGGAGGTTTTAAGAAAATTTGGAACCAGTGAGGATAAAGAGGCGCGTTCGGCGCTGATCGAACACAACCTGCGCCTGGTGGTCTACATAGCAAGAAAGTTTGACAACACCAGCGTGGGCGTGGAAGATCTGATTTCGATCGGGACGATCGGTCTCATCAAGGCGATCAACACGTTTGACGTGGATAAAAATATTAAGCTGGCGACCTATGCATCCCGTTGTATTGAAAATGAGATTCTGATGTATCTCCGGAGAAATAATAAGACGAAGCTCGAGGTTTCGATCGATGAGCCGTTGAATGTGGACTGGGATGGAAATGAATTGCTTCTGTCGGATATTTTGGGAACGGATGAGGATATTATTTACCGGGATCTGGAGGATGAGACAGAGCGGAAACTGTTGAATGCGGCGATCGACCGCCTGAATCCGCGGGAACAGAAAATCGTGAAGCTGCGCTTTGGTCTGGGGAGAGAGCAGGAAGATGAAATGACCCAGAAGGAGGTTGCCGACCTTCTGGGTATCTCGCAGTCATACATATCGAGGCTGGAAAAGAAGATTATGAAACGCCTCAAGAAAGAAATTTCGCAGCAATGCGGTCTATACACCAGCCGATAAGTGCTGGAAGAAACAGACCGATCAGGATGTAAAACGGACCCATTTCATAGCGGAAGGAGACCGGGAAGTTGGAAAGCGTTTCCGGTATTTCCTTCAAAATGAAGCGGGCATAGGCAAAATCGATCAGCTTGAACAGCGTGAAATGAATCGCCATAATGTCAAAGGAATGGCGTCCTAAAAAGGCAAGGACCTTTGCCAGCGGTCTAATGCGCTCGGACAGGTCGGAGAGCGAAAGGACGAAGTAAATTCCAATGATGGAGATTGGATAAAATAAGACGCCCGGAATGTGCATGCTTGCCAGATCGATGAAAATGTGAAGCTTTGTGTTCGTCAGGTGCAGAAGCAGGGCGCTTATCAGGCAGCCGTACCAGACCGTATAGTGGCGGAAATTGGAGAAAAACTGCTGCATCAGCCAGGCGATGAGATAGACCGGAACAACGAGCAGCGCCGCCTGCAGATTGTAAGGGAGCGGGCAGCTTCTCATATTTAAGAAGACACCGGCAAGGCCAATCAGGATACATGCAAATGCACATACAGGAAGCTTGACATTATCTTTCCGGGTGAAGCGGGCAGCTGCGCGTCCAAACCAGACGCATCCGGCAAAGAGTCCGGAGGACACCAGCCAGACCGGCAGAAACCAGAGGGCACCCTGAACCTGTTCCGGGGAGTCGAAGGAAAGACTGCTCATCCATGCCGTAAGCATTCTGGTGTGGTTGTAAAGTTCCTGGCCTGCATAGAGCCTGTGCGTCACAAAAAAGTTGTGAAGCAGGACAAAAAACAGCGTGTAGAACATATACCTGGGCCATGCACCGGCGAGACGGGAGCCGAAGTAGAGAAACGGCGTATCCCCGTATTTCGTTTCATTATAAAAATAGCCTGTGATAAAGAAGAACAGCGCCAGGTGGAACAGATAGACGAACGCACCGGCGAAATATCCGGTATGCCCCAGCACGATCGCAATAATGCCCCATCCCTTTACGATATCCCAGTAGAGGGAACGGGCTTTTTTTTGTGTGTTCATGAATGGATCTCCTTGTGGTTGAATTCTATTTTCTATAAATAATATTGATCGTAAAATCCCTAAAAATATATTTTACTATGGAACGGCAGAAAAGGCAAGAAATTGGAGTGAGTGAAAATGGTTCTCATTTGTCCGGGTATAAATGAGCTTTGAATTGTCCATTCTAATGTATAGGTGACAAAACAAAAATCAAAACGATTCAACCGTTTGCGTTGATCGTCCATCATACGGAGGGAATGGAAATGCCGGTCTATAAAGTGGAAATCTGCGGGGTCAATACATCCAAGCTGCCTCTTTTAAGTAATGAGGAGAAAGAAGAACTGTTTCGCCGGATTCTAAAGGGCGATCGGGAGGCAAGAGAACAGTATATCAAGGGGAATCTGCGGCTGGTGCTCAGTGTAATACAGCGCTTTTCGGGCAGCCGGGAAAATGTGGACGATCTGTTCCAGATTGGCTGTATCGGCCTCATCAAGGCGATTGATAATTTTGATATTACCCAGAATGTCCGTTTTTCGACGTATGCGGTTCCGATGATTCTGGGGGAGGTGAAACGGTATTTGAGGGATAACAATTCAATCCGGGTCAGCCGGTCGCTCCGCGATACGGCATACAAAGCGATCTATACCCGTGAAAATCTGCTGAAAAAGCAGTCAAAGGAGCCGACACTCTGTGAGATTGCCAAAGAATTGGGAGTCAGCAAAGAGGAGATTGCGTATGCGCTCGATGCTATCCAGAGCCCGGTCAGCCTGTACGAACCGGTCTATACGGACGGCGGCGATCCGCTCTACGTGATGGATCAGCTCAGTGACAAGAAAAATTCAGAGGAACATTGGGTCGAGGATCTGTCGCTGGGGGAGGCGATGCAGCGCCTGCCGGACCGGGAACGCCGCATTATTGATATGCGCTTTTTTGAGGGAAAGACCCAGACAGAGGTTGCCGAAGAAATCCATATTTCGCAGGCGCAGGTGTCACGGCTGGAGAAGAGTGCGTTAAAAAGCATGAAGCATTATTTGAGCTGAATGTTGATAGGGATTGTGTTATAGAGATTGTGTGAGATTCTTCTGATTGATTGTTTGGCGGCTCTGTGTTAAAATATAGAGGATATAGTCTGCAAAAAGAATCTGAAAATCAAGCAGATGACTGTTATCTGAACTGGGGTTGAGCGGAGTATTCCATCTGATATAGTGATAAAGGCAGCTTGGCGATGCGACACTCAGGCAGTCATGGACAGCAGACAGAGTAGAAAAGACAGGCGCAGGCGGATTGAGTCTCGCGCATGATAAAAAGAGCCGGAGGAATTCAAATGGAGAAATTACGTGAGCTGATGAAAGAACATCAGGATAAAGCAGATAAAAAAGTGATGGGAGAGGTTCTGGAGCTGCTTCAGAGAGAGCCGGGACTGTTTGTTGTGACAGTCCATGCGACGAAAAACTTCTTCCTGGGTGCAGAGAACGGCAAGGCGGCTGCTTTCCTTTACACCAGCCGCGAGTATGCAGATGAGTTCGTGAAAGGGCTGGAGATGGTCGGCGTAGAGACGAAGGTACTGGAGATCCGCCCATTACAGCGTATTTCCTTTTTCAACGACCTCTACCGCAGCGGTTTTGAGGCAGTTGTGATCGACAAGGGACAGGAAAATCATATGTCCATGTCGCTGTTCAGCATCATCGAGAAACCAAAGGATACATCCGAGATCGTGATGAACCCGTCCCTGGTCCGTTCTGCAAATCAGTTCTATCAGGCACTGGTACAGCATCAGGCATTCCCACAGATGCAGGATCTGATGTGCAAAGAGCTTTACGGTGCGCGTCTGCTGGTTCCGGTTGCTGACCCGCAGAAGACGACGGCAGTGCCGGTTCTGACCACCGGAAAGGGTGTACGCTATTACCCGGCATTTACGGATTTAGTAGAATTTGGCAAATTTGACCGTAAACACCAGTTTGGAGCAATGGAAGTCCGCTTCCGCGATCTGAAAAAATATCTGGATTACGTGAATGGAATCGTGGTAAATCCGTTTGGATTTGCACTCCGTCTGGACGGCGAGAAGCTGGATCGGATTGAGAAAGAGAATATGAAGCTGAAGGTTGTAAAATAAATGCTGCTGTGACCGTGACCGGTAATAAATAGATGTCAGCATAATAAACTGTGATGAAAAGGCTGTCTCCCATCAGAATGTATCATATAGATGCATCTGCCGAGAGACAGCCTTTTTGATTATTCGGTTCTCCTGTTTTTTTCATATAAATGTAGTAATCCCTTCATCAACAGCGCCCCATCATACGTGATCGTATGCGAACAGAGCGGCAGGACAATCTTGGAGATGCCGCCGGTGGCGATGATGGAAGTTTTCTCTCCGAGTTCTTCCTCGATGCGATCCAGCATACCGTCGATCATCGCGGCATTGCCAAATATGACGCCGCTTCTCATGCAGTCTATGGTATTTTTGCCAATGACACGGCGCGGCGTATCGAGGCTGATGCGCGGCAGCTGGGCAGTGCTGGCGCTCATGCTGTCGAGGGAAACGCGAAGTCCCGGCAGGATCGCGCCGCCGACATAGCGTCCGTTTTTGTCGATGACAGACATGGTCGTAGCGGTTCCCATTTCGATGATGATGATTGGCGGTTCATGCTCTGCAAGGGCACCGACTGCGTTTACGATCATATCGCTGCCGACGGATTTCGGATTGTCCATCAGGATGTTTAAGCCGGTTTTCATGCCGGAACCGACCAGCATTGCGTTTAGTCCCGTTATTTTACGGATGGCGGCAAGAATCGTCCGGTTAAGCGGCGGAACGACCGAGGAGACGATCGCACCATCAAGCTGATCTGGGGCGATATGGTAAATTTCAAGAATACTTTTCAGCGCCACGGCATATTCCAGATTCGGTTTTCCGATGGTGGTCGTGATGCGTTCTACAAAATACGTTTTTTTTGCGTCGATCACGCCGATAATAATGTTGGTGTTTCCAACGTCGATAGCTAGAATCATAAAATAACTCCTTTATATCTCCTGCATCTCTACAATAATCAACATCTCTTATAAAATGTTGATTGTATAGTTATCGCAACGGTTTCATATGTTCAACTGTTACTATTTATTATATATCCACGTTAATAGTATGATTATATGTTTTTTAAAGAAAAGGATCAAGAAGAAGATGAAAAATGTTTTTAAGATCTGTTACTGATCGCGCGTGAGTGAACCGTAACTTGGACTTGCGTATTCGTTTAAAATAATATAGAATAAATACGTTTAGACAAAGTTAAAGAATGGTAGTAAGTTTGGAGGAAGATTTTTTTGGAAAATATAGCGGAGCAGATCAAAAAACGGCGTACATTCGCCATTATTTCCCACCCGGATGCTGGTAAGACAACCCTGACGGAGAAGTTTCTTCTCTACGGAGGCGCGATCAACCTGGCTGGTACGGTCAAGGGAAGAAAAGCGGCCAAGCACGCGGTTTCTGACTGGATGGAGATAGAGAAGGAGAGAGGTATTTCGGTTACCTCTTCCGTATTACAGTTTAATTATGAGGGATTCTGCATCAATATCCTGGATACACCAGGACATCAGGATTTCTCGGAGGATACCTACCGTACTCTGATGGCAGCCGATTCGGCGGTCATGGTCATCGATGGTTCTAAGGGTGTCGAGGCGCAGACGATCAAGCTTTTCAAGGTTTGCGTTATGCGCCACATCCCGATTTTTACCTTTATCAACAAGATGGACCGCGAGGCGCGCGATCCGTTTGAGTTGATGGATGAGATCGAGAGCGTGCTCGGCATCCGTACCTGCCCGGTCAACTGGCCGATCGGCTGCGGTAAGAATTTTAAGGGCGTGTATGACCGTGCCACAAAGAAGATCACAACTTTCACAGCAGCAATGGGCGGACAGAAGGAGGTCGCATCTCAGGAGTTCTCGTTAGAGGGCGATGAGGTTAACTCCATCATCGGTCCGGACTACCATCGGCAGCTGATGGATGATATCGAGCTTCTGGACGGCGCATGCGATGAGCTGGATATGGAGCGTGTCAGCCGCGGAAATTTATCCCCGGTATTCTTTGGTTCGGCGCTGACAAACTTTGGTGTAGAGACATTCCTGGAGCATTTCCTGAAAATGACAACCTCGCCGCTGCCGAGAAATACGACAACCGGCATGGTGGATCCGTTCTCTCCGAATTTCAGCGCGTTTGTCTTCAAGATTCAGGCAAATATGAACAAGGCGCACCGCGACCGTATCGCATTTATGCGTATCTGTTCCGGCAAATTTGAGGCAGGCATGGAAGTAACGCATGTGCAGGGCGGACGCAAGATCCGTCTCTCCCAGCCACAGCAGATGATGGCGCAGGATCGAAAGATCGTCGAGGAGGCATATGCGGGCGATATCATCGGTGTATTCGATCCGGGTATTTTCTCGATCGGTGATACACTCTGTACAGGTGAAAAGGTAGAATTTGAAGGCATTCCTACGTTCGCACCGGAGCATTTTGCACGCGTGCGCCAGATGGACACGATGAAGCGCAAGCAGTTCATCAAGGGCATCAGCCAGATCGCCCAGGAAGGTGCGATCCAGATCTTCCAGGAGTTCAACACAGGTATGGAAGAGATCATCGTCGGCGTAGTCGGCGTCCTCCAGTTCGAGGTACTGACCTACCGTCTGGAAAATGAGTACAATGTAGAAGTCAAGCTGGAAAAACTTCCATACGAGTACATCCGCTGGGTAGAAAACGCTGACGAGATCGACGTTGCCAAGATTCAGGGAACTTCGGATATGAAGCGGATCAAAGACCTCAAAGACAATCCACTGCTTCTGTTTGTCAACAGCTGGAGTGTGGGAATGGTGGAAGAGCGGAATCCGAAGCTTAAATTAAGCGAGTTTGGGCGTAACTAAAGCCATGCAGCGGAAAGCACCGTTTCAGCGAATGGAAAATTTATTTTTCAGGCGCTGAAAGGGGGATTTCTGCTATACGGCGCAGCCGGACAGGGGTGTGAAACCGCAGGTTTTGCACCCCTGGGCATGGTAAAACAAGAGAGAGTCCCTATCGCACCCCTGGGCATGGTGAAACAAGAGAGGGTTCCCATCGTCCCACCTGGGCATGGTGAAAATATAGAAAAAATCAGAAAAGGAGACATTTCATATGAGCAGAGTAGATGTAGTACGTGCAGCCATGGTAGAAGCCATGAAAGCAAAAGACAAAGCAAGAAAAGATTCCTTATCCATGCTGTTATCCGCACTGAAAAATGCAGAGATCGACAAGCGTTCTCCGCTGACTGAGGAAGAGGCGGACGCAGTTGTAAAGAAAGAGATCAAGCAGACGAAGGAGACTCTGGAACTGGCTCCGGCAGATCGTGCGGATATCCGTGAGGAGGCACAGGCACGTCTGGCAGTTTATCAGGAATTTGCACCGGAGGATCTGACCGAAGAGCAGATCGCAGAGGTGATCAAAAGTGTTCTGGCAGAGCTTGGCATTGAAAATCCGGCACCGTCTGACAAGGGCAAAATCATGAAAACCCTGATGCCGAAGGTAAAGGGCAAGGCAGACGGAAAGGTAGTGAACCAGGTACTGGCTGGAATTCTGTCCAAATAATAACCAAAGGAAAAGAACGAGGCGGAAGATTTATGTATAAAAAGAAAATCGAGCAGTATATCGAGGCGCACAAGCAGGAGATGTTAGATGACATATGCACGCTGTGCAGCATCAACAGCGAGCGTTCGGCATACCAGGAGGGCGATCCGTTCGGCGAAGGTCCGAGCCGCGCACTGGCACAGGCACTCAAAATGGCGGAAGAGTATGGATTTTCCATCAACAATTACGATAATTATGTAGGAACCGCCGATTTAAACGACGGTGAGCACCAGCTAGATATTCTGGCACATCTGGATGTTGTCCCGGCAGGCGAGGGCTGGACTGTGACACAGCCGTTTGAACCGATTGTAAAAGACGGAAAGTTGTACGGACGCGGCACGGCGGATGACAAGGGACCGGCGGTAGCAGCTCTGTATGCGATGCGTGCGGTCAAAGAACTGGGAATCCCGGTGACAAAAAATGTCCGCCTGATTCTGGGAACAGATGAGGAGTGCGGCAGCAGCGATATTGAACATTATTATAAAGTGGAGAAGGAAGCGCCGATGACATTTTCACCGGATGCTTCGTTCCCGGTTATCAATATCGAAAAAGGACGTTTCCCGGGGCATGTGACAGCTTCTTTTGAGGTATCGACGGAGAATGCGCGGATCCTGTCCATCGAGGCTGGCATCAAGATCAATGTTGTTCCGGGCAAGGCGCATGCGACAATTACAGGACTGACCGAGGAAGAGGTACGTCCGATGGCAGAGGGCGTGACGAAGGAGACTGGCGTACAGTTTGAGCTTCAGGCAGAGGAAGATGCGATCGTGATCACCGCAATCGGTGAGGGCGCACACGCCTCGACACCGGAGGAAGGCAAAAATGCGCTGGCATCCCTGCTTCTGCTTTTGGATCGCCTGCCATTTGCATCCTGCGGACAGACGAAGCTGATTCACAGCCTGACTGAGTGCTTCCCGTGGAATGATACCGAGGGCAAGGCGCTTGGCGTGGCGATGCAGGCAGAAGGATCCGGAGCGCTGTCTCTGGCATTCACGATGCTTACGATGACGGAGACACGGATGGAAGCGTACTTTGACGGACGTTTCCCGATCGGCGGCAATGATGACAACCTGTTGAAACCGGTGGAGGCAAAACTTGCGTCCCACGGCATGAAGTTAGAGTCCCCGCAGCTGCGAGAGCCGCATTTTGTAGACGGCAATTCCGAGTTTGTCAGAACACTTCTGAATGCTTATGAGCTTTATACCGGCAACAAGGGCGAGTGCAACTACACCGGCGGCGGCACATATGTGCATGACCTGAAAAACGGCGTTGCATTTGGCGCGTCGATGCCGGGCGTGGACAACCGGATGCACGGGGCAGATGAATTTGCCTATGTGAGTGATCTGGTGGCAAGCGCGAAGATTTTTGCACAGGTGATTGCGGATTTGTGTAAGTAACAGAAAATTTCGTTTTTTCCGCCGTAAGAATTAAAGAAACCTTAATTGATTCGCCGCAGGTTCTATGTTAGACTGAAATCCACAAACGAGAGGTACTGTACATGTTTGAAGACAGCTGCAGGAACTCCGGCGAGAGGGAAAGGAGAGAACGATTATGAAAAAATCATTCCATACAGTTAAAAAGGCAGGGATTCTGACGGCGGCAGCGGTTCTGGGAACGGCGGCACTGGCGGGATGCGGCAGTAAGGCAGATACAACAGAGAGTGCAGCGTCAAGCGAGGAAGCAACCGAAGCGGTCGGAGAGGCAGAAGCATCGGATGCACAGCTTGTCATCGCAGGCGGAGACAGCGCCGGATTGATCGCGGCGGTTCAGGCGGCAGCCGAGGGCATGGATCCGTCGAAGATCCTGATTCTGGCACCGGGCGAAGAGCTGGCGGCAGATATGGCGGAGATGGCGCCGTATGTCAATGCAGCCAATACAGATGAGCAGTTCCAGGCGAATCTTACGGATGATTTTGAGATTTATCTGTCCGATATTATGACGGCAGGAAATAATACGAACAATTCGGATATGGCGGCAGATGTATCGGAGAACAGCGAAGAGGCGAAAGACTGGCTTGCCGACACACTGGGAATGGAGTACGGCGATCTGACACAGGAGGCAGGTTCCACGGTAGCCCGCAGTTTCCCGGCAAAAGAGGGAAATCTGAATGAGCTTGCACAGGAAGCGTTGCTTAAAAAAGTCGAAGAGCTGAAGATTCCAGTTGAATATAAGACAGAATTAAAGAGCGTCGCTTACGATGAAGAAGGTGCGCTTGACCGCATCACTGTGACGGTGGACGGCAAGGATCAGGAAATTGACTGCCTGGCACTGGTAGCGACCGATGTCTCCCTGATTCCGGTTTTTGAGGAATCTCAGGTATATGAGGCAGATGGAAAGGCAGCTGCCTTGGTTGTCAGCAACAATGCGGAACAGCTAAACAAAGATAGCGGCGAGCTGATCAATGGTCTTTATGCAGCAGGTCCGATCCTGTCAGCGGCAGTAGACGGTGAAGGCGTGCTTTCCGGCAATGAGCTGACCGAGGCGGTTGTGTTTGGTTCGACTGCAGGAACAGAAGCAGCGGTTTATGTTTCGGATAACCAGTAAAAGCTAAAATGATTCACATATAATGCCATTTCTAAAAAAGTAGAAAATAGAAACCTTTAAGAAGAAGGTTCAAGCAAGAAGCGGGTAAAAGCGAAAAAACTTTTACCCGCTTTTGGTATTTTACAGAAAACAGCACGGAACTGATTTGCAAAAACAAAATTGTTTTTATTGTGGAGACAATATCTGAAAAGTAAGTTATAGCTAACTTCCTATCACTGAATTATTATAACTTATTCGCAATCCGATATATTTGTTTATAAGAATCATGCTTTTTGATAGTATATAGTCAAACCTCATGAGGAAAAAAGATACGTATACAGCAAGATAACAAAAACAGGCGGAAATGACAATGGGGAAATTTCCGCAGAGGAAATAAGAAGGAGAGGGTTTTATGGCAAAGAAGAGACTCGTAAAAATTGCGCTGGGACAGTTTGAATCCATTCAGGGCGATACACAGGCGAATTTAAATAAAATGCTTAGTATGACCGACCAGGCGGCGGAAGCAGGCGCTGATTTGATCGTATTTCCAGAGCTGGCATATTCTGGATATTTCTGCCCATCTTATCAGATGCAGCAGTTGGCAGAGCCAAAGGATGGACCATTCGTGCAGCAGATGTGCAAGAAAGCGAAAGAAAAACGCATCCACATCATTGCCGGTTATCCAGAGGCAACGGATGTACTTGGAAAAATGTACAACTCAGCGATTTTCATCGATGATGACGGCAAGGTGATCGAGAATATGCGGAAAGTATACGCGTGGGGCGAGGAGAAACTCAAATTCCGCGAGGGCAATCGCTATCCAGTCGTAGAGACCAAGTTTGGCAAAGTGGGAATGCTGATCTGTTACGATGTAGAGTATCCGGAACCGGCGCGTATCGAAGCACTGAAGGGCGCAGAGATCATCGTGGACTGCAGCGTCTGGAGCATCGACCCGGCTGAACACCGCTGGCACGTAGATTTACAGGGCAACGCATTGTTTAATCTCTTATTCATGGTTGGCTGCAACACGGTCGGAGACAATATCTGCGGTAGTTCCATGATCGTGGGACCGGACGGTGAGGAGAGAGTTGTTGCATCCCGCACCGAGGAAGAACTTCTGATTCATGAGATCAACCTAGACGAGATTCTTGAAATCCGGAGCCGGATTCCGTATATGAACGACTTTAAAGAAGATACCTTTTCGATGGATGCATTAAAGAAATATTAGGATCAATGACAACTGCGAATATGAGCAGTTACAGAAAATGTAAAAGGGGGATTTTACATGGCAGAAGAGAAAAAGATGACATCGGCTGAAAATGGCAGCGTTTATGAGGAAGGCGCGCTTAAGATACAGAAATTAACCCCGCTGCAGGTTGTATTTACCGTCGTTGGCTGTGGCGTTGGTTCCGGATGCCTGGGTACCGCGTATGGCGCCAGACTGGCAGGTTTCCCGGTTATCACATTCTGGCTGATTGTATCGGGTATTACAACCCTGTTTTCGATGTATTATGTAGCCGAATCGGCGCTTCGTACACGGCGTATGATGCAGCTTCCGGGTCTTGCTGAGAGATATGTGGGACCAATCGGAAAGATTCTTATTTTCGTGGCAGTTACGCTCAACTCATTCAGCTGCCTGATCGCATATTTCAACGGCAGCGCCCATATTTTAAATGAGCTTCTGGGCGTTCCTGGATGGGTCGGCACCCTGATGTTCCTGATTCCGGGTATGCTGATTGTATGGTTTGGATTAAAAGCGGTTGGTATAGCAGGTCAGTACCTTTCCATCGCGATGACGATCATGTTGATTATCCTGTGCGGCGCATCTCTGATCAGTAAGGATGCGGATCTCAGCCGCCTGCTGGTAGCGGATTGGAGCTATGCTCTTCCGGTCTTCAACATCGCAGCATTCAGTTATATCGGTCAGTATCTGGTTCCGGATCTGGCGCGTGGACTTTCCCACGACCCGAAAAAGTTGGCTCCGTCCATGCTGATTGGACAGATTATCACGGCAGCGCTTCTGATTCTCGTTCCTCTCGGATGCTTTGCGATCAATCCGGCAGACCAGATCACACAGGTAGCGACGATTGCATGGGGACGCGCACTTGGTTCTTGGGCATTATATACAGCCAATATTTTTGCACTGATTGCAATGTTTACTTCGTTCTGCCCGATTTCACAGACTCTGATTTCCAGTATTGTGGATTTCTTCGAGTTTAAGTCTGATTCGGATATGAAGCACCGTCTCCCGATCATGCTGATCGTGTATGCGATTCCGTTGGTATTAGTTCTGGGCGGTTTTGTAGGGTTTGTCGATGCGATCTACTTTTCCGGAACCTTCTGTGCGGCGATCATGGCAATCCTTCCGGTTATCATGATCAACAAAGCAAGAAAAACAGGTGACATTGAGCCGGTATGGAACTGCGGTTGGATGGCAAGCAAGCCGATGCAGGCGATTATCGTCCTGCTGTACGGCAGTACCGTATTCTACGCAATTTTCAGCGCACTGGGAATGCTTCCAGCAGGATGGTAAACCCCTTATCACGAAATATTTATAACATATTCGCAAATGGGTATATTTGTTTATAAGTGTGTGCGGGTTTGATAGTATATAGTCAAACCTCATGAGGAACAGAAAAACTAAATAAACAGCTATGAAACAGAGAACAATGACAGGCAGATAGCTTAAATCGGCTGGATGCGGAAACTGTCAAATAATAAAAAAAGCGAGGAGAATGAACTATGAGTGATAACAGAATTATCGAATGTATGGAGCGTGCACAGTATCTTCTTGGAAACCTGATGGCTGTTAAACCGGGCGAGGAAGTTTTAATCGTAGTGGATCCTCAGACCGACGAAAGAATGACCCAGGCGATGGCAGCAGCGGCTTTAAACTGTGGCGCTGAGTACGGCGTATACATGATGCCGATTCGTGGAAAAGATAAAGCAACCATTTTCCCGAAATCCCTGGAGCTTGGCATGGATGCCTGCGATGTATTTGTCGGAATGACAACTGCATCCGGTGCAGCTATCTACAATAACCATCTGAAAGAGCTCATCAACCAGAAGAAACTCCGTGAGGTTTCCATCTGCTTAAGAAGTATCGATAACTTCACACGAGGCGGCGCTCTGGCAGACTACGAAGCAGTTTACGCAGACGGGGAGAAGCTGCAGGCGATCTGGAGAGGTCATAAGATGGCTCACATCACCACACCGGCTGGTACCGACCTGTACATGGAAATGAATCAGATGGAGCCGATCATCGAGTGCGGTATCGCGAGAAATCCGGGCGATGCAATGGCTTGGTCTGACGGCGAGGTTTCCTTAGGACCGGTGATCGACACAACCCATGGCAAACTGGTAATTGATGGACCTATCTGCTACTATGGATGCCCAACCACACCGGTTGAGTTAAGAATCGAAAAAGGGCGTATCGTAGAGGTAGTTGGCGGCGATCCGAAGATTTGTAAAGAAATCCGCCGTCAGATCGCAGAAGTTAAAGATTCCGACAACATCGCAGAGATCGGACTTGGTCTGAATCCGGCTTGTATGTTTAACGGAGACTTCGAGGAAGAGAAGAAGGCAAGAGGAACCTGCCACATCGCAATGGGCAACGGCTTCTACTATGGACAGCCGGCACGTTCGACCGTACATATCGACATGGTACAGTACAATCCGACCGTTATCTTCGACGAGGGAACACCAGAAGAGGTTCTGATCGTAAAAGACGGCAAGGTTGTTTGTTTGGGCGACAAATAATATGGCTATATATTAAGAAGTATCAGGAACGAATTGTCAATGAAAGACTGCATGAATTGCGACTGTGATTTCCCCTTGAGCAGCCGCAATATAAAACATCAGGAATTTGTAAAAGCTTAGGAATTGAATAAACCTCCATATTAAAAATGGAAGCTGTGGACGCAGGTTAGCTGCCTTAGATGTGCAGAGCGCAGGTGTTCGCAGCTTCTTTTGAGTGCTGATTCACGCACCTGGAAGTTTTGTAAAATAAGCTGGATTCTGCCTGAAAACGGACGGAAAATACAGTTTATTTGTTTACAGATATAGAAATCTTATGATAAAATAATAACAATAAAAAATAACTGTTAGATATGGCGGTTATATTCGTTTATAGCAGATTTTAGCATAGAGATATGGGAAAGTGGATCAGCCATATTTAAGTGCAGAACCATGGCAGAATTCGTTACGGGTCATGTGTGCAAGAATCGTAACATCATTTAAGCAAAGCAGGATGGAAAATGGACAGGGGGAATTGACAAATGCTGAATGAAATGAAGTACGTGTATGAGGTTTACAAAGAAAAGAGTTTTTCCAAAGCGGCGAAGAAGCTTTTTATCAGCCAGCCAGCACTCAGCAACATGGTGCGGAAGGCAGAGAAAGAGATGGGAGCGCCGATTTTTGATCGCAGTACGATTCCGCTGACGGTGACGAAGGAGGGCGCGTATTACATCCGTACCGTTGAAAAGATTCTTTTTCTGGAACGGAATCTGGAACGGTATTTTCAAGATATTGCGGGGCTTCAGGGCGGCACGCTGGCGCTCGGCGGTGCATCTTATTTCTGCTCGTTTGTGTATCCGGATCTGATTGCCCGTTTTCAGACAAAATATCCGCAGGTTACAATTGACCTAACAGAAGGAAATACGCGGGAGCTGAAAGCGGGGTTGGAAAATGAGTCGCTGGATCTGGTGTTGGAGACGGCGATGGAGAAGGACGATACTTCGATCAAACGGTATTTATTCCGGAAGGAAAATCTGATTCTGGCAGTTCCGGAAAGTTTTCCGGTTAACCGGAAGCTGCAGCCATACCGACTGTCCAGGCAGGAGATTCTGTCCAAGTCCTTTTTAAAACCGGAGGTGGAGGCGGTTCCGTTAAAGGAATTTAAGGATGTGCCGTTTATCACGATGAAACCGGGCAATGATATGTATAAACGAGGCGCGAAAATGTGCCGCAACGGCGGTTTTACGATGAAAACTGTGATGATGGTGGATCAGGTGCTGACTTCTTTAAATATCGTCTCCAACGGGGTTGGAGCGATGTTTGTGCGTTCTGATATTGTACAGTGGCGTCCGGAGGACCCGAGGCTGGTCTATTATAAGCTGGACGACCCGCTGTCTGAGCGGGAGATCACATTTTCGGTCAAGCGGGGGCGTTATGTGACGGCGGCGATGCGTGAGTTTATGCGTCTGGCAGGCATCCGGTCGGATGATCCGGACGCCGATCCGGCTGCCGGGAGGCAAAAGGAGTAACGGCAATTTCCGAAGACAGGGACTGAATGCGGCGTAAATTCCGAAATGCGGTTGCAAAATCAGTTAATCGTGTAAATTTTATATAATTTTACGTCGATTTAGACTTTACCAGCAGTCCAAAGTATGATAAACTATAACAATGAGGGTAAATGAGTTGCCGATTAAAGGCGGAAGAATTTTTATTCTGGAGAATTCGCGGGATGCTATGAGAGACAGGAGCAAAAGTGGATTTTATGAAGGAGACAGAGGGGATTTATTTATCCAAGACGATGAGGAATAGGAGGAATGGCGGGCAGGAACATGGAAATCACAGTTGCGAAGACGGCTGGCTTCTGCTTTGGCGTGAAGCGGGCAGTCGAGAAGGTATATGATCAGATAGCGACGGGGAAGAAGCCGATCTATACCTACGGTCCCATCATCCACAATGAAGAGGTGGTGCGGGATCTGGAAGAGAAGGGCGTACAGGTCATCCATTCGAAGGAGGAACTGGAAGCCCTGAAAGAAGGCGTGGTCGTCATCCGTTCCCACGGCGTAGGCAGGGAGATCTATGAACTCCTGGAACGCCAGGGACTGGAGCTTGTGGACGCGACCTGTCCATTTGTCAAAAAGATCCACAAGATTGTCCGGGAACAGTGCGAAGCCGGACGCCGCGTGATTATCGTGGGAAATGAGCACCACCCGGAGGTCGAGGGTATCAAAGGCTGGGGAAATGAGTATACTCTGGCAGTCGAGTCACTGGAGGAATTTGAAAATCTGGCACTCAGACCGGATGAAAAGCTCTGTATCGTGGCGCAGACGACATTTAACTACAATAAATTTCAAGATTTAGTTGAAAAAATTTCAAAAACGTATTATGATATACTTGTTTTAAATACGATTTGCAATGCAACACAGGAGAGACAGGTTGAGGCGAGGCAGATAGCTTCACAGGTGGATGTTATGATTGTGATTGGAGGCAAGAACAGTTCTAACACACAAAAGTTGTATGAGATTTGCCGCAGGGAATGTAAACACACTTACTACATTCAGACACTGGAAGATTTCAAGCCTGAGATAACAGGTACTGTGCGCAGCGTAGGTATTACAGCCGGGGCATCGACCCCAAATCAAATTATCGAGGAGGTTCATACTAATGTCAGAATTAAGTTTTGAACAAATGTTTGAAGAATCATCATTCAAGAGATTACGTACAGGAGAGGCTGTTACCGGTCAGGTTATCGGTGTCAAGGAAGACGAAATCATTCTCAGCATCGCTGGAAGCAAATCCGAAGGCATCATCACAAGAAGCGAATTCACCAATGAGCCGGGCGTAGATCTTAGAACCAAAGTTCAGGTCGGCGACGAACTGGAAGCAAAAGTTCTGAAAGTAAACGACGGAGAGGGCATGGCTGCTTTATCTTACAAGAGACTGGCTGCTGATAAGGGTCTGAAACGTCTGAAAGAAGCTTTCGAGAACAAGGAAGTTCTGAAAGAGAAAGTTACACAGGTTATGGAGAAAGGCCTCGTAGTAGAGGTTGAGGGAACCCGTGTATTCATTCCGGCAAGCATGGTTTCTGATACTTATGATAAAGACTTATCCAAGTACGCAGGTCAGGAGATTGAGTTCGTAGTTACCGAGTTCAATCCGAGCGGAAGAAGAAGCCGTATCATCGGCGACCGCAAGCAGATCCTGCTTGAGAAGAAAGCTGCTATGCAGAAAGAATTATTCGAGAAGATCGCTGTTGGTCAGACCGTAGAAGGTGTTGTTAAGAATGTAACTGATTTCGGTGCATTTATCGACCTTGGCGGCGCTGACGGTCTGCTTCACATCTCTGAGATGTCCTGGGGCAGAGTTGAGAACCCGAAGAAGGTTTTCAAAGTAGGCGATAAAGTAAAAGCTCTGATCAAAGATATCAACGGCGAGAAGATCGCTCTGAGCTTAAAGTTCCCGGAGAGCAATCCGTGGGCAAACGCAGCTGAGAAATATGCTGTAGGCAACGTAGTAGAAGGCAAGGTAGCACGTATGACTGATTTCGGCGCATTCGTTGAGCTGGAGCCAGGTGTAGATGCACTTCTTCACGTATCCCAGATTTCCAGAGAGCATGTTGACAAACCATCCGACGTACTGAGCGTAGGACAGGTTATCACTGCTAAGGTAGTTGATTTTAACGAGGCAGACCGCAAGATCAGCCTGAGCATGAAAGCTCTTGAGAATCAGGAAGCAGAAGAAAACTAATCAAACGGTTGACGCCAGTTTCTCATCGGACAGATAGTGCGTCAGACGGAGGATGAAAGAATCATCAGGCTGTCACTTCCACAGGAAGAATGTGGAGGTGGCAGCCGTTTTTGCGATGGCGTGGGGCATGGTATTCTTGACCGGAACGCAGTTGGGTATTTCTGGGATTGGAAGAAAGAGCTGGCTGTTTCTGGTGCTGTAGAAAGCTATTTGGTGATTTTATTAAGATAAAAATGAAAACAGGCAGTATGGCGTATGTGATGGGACATGAGCTGTACTGTCTGTTTTTTGCGTGGTGAGGAGCGGAATACGGCGTGGTGAAGGGGGTGGGAGCAGAAAGATGGATTGGAGTGAGTCATAAGGATATTTGGAAAAATATTGACAAAGAAGGCACACTGATATATAATTCAGATATAATATTATATAATGTATAATATTAAACAAGAAAAAATATTATATTTTAAATCAGTGAATCTTAGGAGGGATAAGATGGTTTTTAATACAGGAGCTGCGCTTCTGGATGCGATCGTCCTTTCAGTTGTATCAAAATCTGCAGAAGGAACATATGGGTATAAGATTACGCAGGATGTCCGTCAGGCGATCGAAATATCGGAGTCCACGCTTTATCCGGTGTTGCGGCGGCTTCAGAAGGATGACTGCCTGGAAACATATGACCGGGCGATCGACGGCAGAAACCGACGGTATTACAAAATAACGGAGGCGGGACGGATTCAGCTGAATCTTTACCGGGGTGAGTGGAACGTGTATGCAGGAAAAATTTCAGAGATACTGAAAGAGGGATAAGGAGAGGCAGATCATGAAAAAAGAAGTATTTTTAGAGAGACTGGAAGCGCTCTTGCAGGATATTCCGGAAGAAGAAAAACGGGATGCGATTGACTATTACCGCGATTATCTGGAGGAAGCGGGACCGGAGAAGGAAGAAGAGGTACTTGCAGAATTTCAGAGTCCGGAGCATATTGCCGAGGTAATCCGGACGGAGCTGCAGAGTGAATGGAGTGGCGGCGAATTTACAGACCGGGGATACAATGACAGCCGGTTTGAAGAAAAGCGGACGACTTTATCCAGAAGCGGTGGGGCAGAACAGGGAGAACGAGAAAAAGAAGCAGGATTTCAGGCTGGAACCGAGGATGACCCATTCCGGGGATTTCGGGATGAGGAAACGGGAGAAAATGCGGCATTCAATGAGAATCAAAGAAGCCGTCTGAGCGAGATGCTGCACTGCTTAAAAGAAAAAATAACCGGTTCCAAGATTGGAATGGTTGTGGCAGTTCTGGTAGTGCTTGCAGTTCTTCCGTTTATCTTTTCGTGGGTGACGGGAACCGTGGGAGGTGTTTTTGGGCTGGCGGTCGCACTGGCAGCGATACTTGTGGTGCTGGGACTGATGACGGTGCTGGTATTTGTTGGCGGAATTATGCTGTTCGTTCTGGGTGCAGCGAGTCTGTTTGAACATTTTGCGATGGGACTGATGTTCATCGGATTGGGTATTGCGGCAGAGGGCAGCTGTCTGCTTCTGATATGTGGTTGTGTCCTGTTTTACGGTGTGTTCCTACCGTGGGCAGTCAAGGAAATCATTCGGCTTTGCCGTCAGGCGGCAGGTTATCTGTCAGCCAGGGCATAGGAGGATAGGAAAATGAAAAAATGGATGAAAAAAATGGCAATCATAGGCGCCATCCTCTTTGTGGGTGGAATCGGCGTAACATCGATCGGGGCTGCCATCGGAGGCGCAGCTGCCGGGCTGGATTTTCTGATCGATCAGGAAAAAAATTTTCAGGATAAATATAACTGGGGAGATTCGGAGGAGATATGGGATGATACGGAGCAGCTGCCGGAAGAGATCGACGAGCCGGATGAGATGGAAGAGCAGCTGGACATAGAAAAACAATGCGAATAGTTTTCCAGAAAATGGACATACTCTGAGTACACAAGGTGGAAAGGAGTATTTTTTATGGATGAAAATAAGGTGGATTTTGAGAAAATGACCCCGGCAGAGCGGTTGAAATATGAGGTGGCGGAAGAAATTGGGCTGGCAGACAAGGTACGGCAGTATGGCTGGAGAAGCCTGACTGCCAAGGAGAGCGGGCGGATTGGCGGTCTGATGACGAAGAAAAGGCGGGAGATGAAACAGAATAAGAAAGGCTGATAGATATTTGCTTGAAAACACCAAAAGCCCTTGAAAATAAAGGAAAAATCCAATATTTTCAAGGGCTTTCAAATCTGCCGGCTGCGGGACTTGAACCCGCACGGTGTTGCCACCAATGGATTTTGAGTCCACCTCGTCTGCCATTCCGACAAGCCGGCTGTCTATCGACGCTTTTTATCTTACCAAAATTGGAGACAGATTGCAACTGTTTTTTTGTTTGTTTTGAAATTAAGAAGCGAAGCATCCGCGGGGGCTTGCGTGTTTCATTAAAATAAGGTATGATTAGGTTCAAATGGTTTTATGAACGCGTCATGCGTGAATGATAATTCATATGGAATGACAGACTGGAAAAGGAGGTGGCGTCTGTGACCTGTCGGGAAGCGGAGCGTCTTGTGACGCCGTATATCCAGGATAAACTGAGCGGGGATGAGCTGGAAGCGTTTCTGGAGCATCTGGAACATTGCCGCAACTGTCAGGAAGAATTGGAAATTTATTTTATGGTGGATGTCGGATTGAAACAGCTGGACACCGGATCGGGTACTTTTGATATCATGGGCGCACTGCAGAAGCGGATCGCTGAGTCATATGCCCGCGTGCGCCGGATGTGGCGCTTCCGGAAAATGGAGTATGCGGTCAATACGCTGGGCGTGATGGCGGTATTGGTGATGGTGATGCTGCAGGTCAGGATTTGGCTGGCACCATAGAAAAAAGCAACAAGTGATAGAACAGGAGACGGAAACAGATGGGCAAATTAGTGCTGATAGATGGTCATAGTATACTCAACCGGGCATTTTACGGGGTGCCGGAGTTGACAAATTCGAAGGGACTCCACACCAATGCAGTGTACGGATTTTTAAATATCATGTTCCGGGTGATCGAAGATGAGGGGGCAGACTATCTGGCAGTGGCATTTGACTTGAAAGAGCCAACATTCCGTCACAAAATGTATGCGGCATACAAGGGAACGAGAAAACCGATGCCGCAGGAGCTGCATGAGCAGGTTCCGGTGATGAAGGAAGTGCTGACAGCGATGGGCGTGCCGATTCTTACCAAGGCAGGGTATGAGGCAGACGATATTCTGGGAACGATCGCGAAACGCTGTGCGGCGGAGGGCGTGGAGGTTTCTATCGTATCAGGAGATCGTGACCTGCTGCAGCTTGCAGATACGCACATTAAGATTCGGATGCCGCGTACTTCGAAAGGTACGACGGAGATACGCGACTATTACCCGGAGGATGTGAAGGCGGAGTATCAGGTGACGCCGATCGAATTTATTGATGTAAAGGCGCTGATGGGCGATACTTCGGATAATATTCCGGGCGTGCCATCGATCGGTGAAAAGACGGCAACCAGCCTGATTACCACCTACGGAAGCATTGAGAATGCGTATGCACACATTGATGAGGTAAAGCCGCCGCGCGCACAGAAAGCGCTTCGGGAGCATTATGACATGGCGCAGATGAGCAAGGATCTGGCAACGATCCGCATCAATTGCGAGATTGGTTTTTCGCTGGAGGAGGCGAAGCTGGATTCGCTTTACACGCCGGAGGCATACCAGTATATGAAGCAGCTGGAATTTAAGTCCATTCTGCAGAAATTTGGTGAGGATGCCTTTGCGTCATCAGAAATGGAAAAATCTTTCCGTCTGGTAAATGATTTTGGCGAGGCACAGGTGATTTTTGACCGTGCACAGCGGGCGGAGGAGATCGGCGCGCAGCTGGTGATTGAAAAAGGAGAGGTTGTAGCACTGGCACTCTGCCTGGATGGGACATCGATCTATGCGATCCCGGCGGTTGGGTTTCTGACCGGACAGTATCTGGCGGAGGAGCTGGAACGCCTGATGGAGGTGGTTCCGTCTGTGACGGTTCTGGATCTCAAGATCCAGCTTCCATTTCTTAAAAATCACAGCCGCCGGATTGTGGACGGCATCCGGAATGCAGAAGGAAACCGTGCGGTTATGGACGCAGGCGTGGCGGCGTATCTGTTAAATCCGCTCAAGGATACCTATGGATATGATGACCTGGCGCGCGATTACCTGGATATGACCGTGCCGTCACAGGTCGATTTGCTTGGAAAAACGGCGCTGTCGGATGCATTTGAGACAATGCCGGAGAAAGCGTTGAATTGTGTCTGCTACATGGCATATACGGCGTGGAAATCGCGGGAAATCCTGCTGGGGCAGCTTCGAAGGCATGGAATGCTGCATCTCTTTTATGAGATAGAGATGCCGGTTATTTACAGCCTCTACCATATGGAAGAGGAAGGTATTCAGGTGCGCCGGGAGGAATTGAAAGCCTACGGCGAACGCCTCCAGACGCAGGTAGAGAAACTGGAGCAGGAGATTTACGCCGAGACGGGCTGTGAATTTAATATTAATTCCCCGAAGCAGCTGGGTGAGGTTTTATTTGAAAAAATGTCCCTGCCGGGCGGCAAAAAGACGAAGACCGGCTATTCGACGGCGGCGGATGTGCTGGAAAAACTGGCGCCGGAGTATCCGGTTGTGCGGAAAGTATTAGACTATCGCCAGGTGGCGAAACTCAAATCGACCTATGCGGACGGGCTGGGTGCATTTATCCGGGAGGACGGACGAATCCACGGAACCTTTAACCAGACGATCACAGCGACAGGACGTATCAGCAGTACAGAGCCGAACCTGCAGAACATTCCGGTGCGTATGGAGCTGGGACGCGAGATCCGGAAGCTGTTTGTACCGCGCGAGGGCTGTGTGCTGGTTGACGCTGATTATTCCCAGATTGAGCTGCGTGTGCTGGCGCATATGTCGAATGACAAGAACCTCATCCAGGCATACCGGCAGGCGGAGGACATCCACGCGATCACGGCGTCGCAGGTATTCCATGTGCCGCTTGAGGAAGTGACACCGCAGCTTCGCCGCAATGCAAAAGCAGTCAATTTCGGTATCGTATATGGTATCAGCGCGTTTGGGTTGGGCGAAGATCTCGGTATTTCCCGCAAGGAAGCGACCGAGTACATTGAGCGCTACTTTGAAACCTACCCGGATGTCAAACGTTTCCTCGATGGTCTGGTAAAAACGGGCAGGAAATACGGCGAGGTCAAGACTATGTATGGGCGTGTGAGACCGATTCCGGAGCTGAAATCCGGCAATTTTATGCAGCGTTCGTTCGGTGAACGTGTGGCGATGAATTCCCCGATTCAGGGAACTGCAGCCGACATTATCAAGATTGCGATGATCCGCGTCGATCAACGCCTGCGCCGCGAAGGACTGCGTTCCCGCATTGTCCTCCAAGTGCACGATGAACTTCTGATTGAAACCTGGAAAGAAGAGCTGGAACAGGTGCAGTCGATTCTGGCGACGGAGATGAAACGTGCGGCGCAGCTGCAGGTGGAGCTGGAAATCGATATGAAGATGGGAAATTCGTGGTTTGAAACGAAATAATGGAAAGGTACAGATAAACATGAAGATAATCAGTATTACCGGAGGCGTTGGTTCCGGTAAGAGTGAGGTCCTGCGTGTGCTGCAGGAGGAATTTGACGCGGAAATTATTAAGGCAGATGAAGTGGCTCACCAGCTCATGGAGCCGGGTAAGAAAGGCTATCAGCATGTGGTAGAGGCGCTGGGTGATTCCTTTTTAAATAAGGACGGCAGCATTGACCGCAAAAAGCTGGCGGCGCTTATTTTCCAGAATAAAGAGGCGGTGGAGACGATGAACGCCATCATCCACCCGATGGCGTGGGAGGAGATCCGCTATGCGATCAACCATTCCGACAAGGAGATCATCGTTGTGGAGGCAGCTCTCTATGATGACGAGCACAATGCGATGTTTGATGAAATCTGGTATGTATACACATCGGTGGAGAACCGCATCAAGCGTCTGATGGCAAGCCGCGGCTACAGCGAGGAAAAATGCCGGGGCATCATGGCAAATCAGGCATCCGAGGACGATTACCGGAGTTTTGCGACGCGTGTGCTGGACAACAACGGCGGGATTGAGGATATTCGGAAGCAGATAGCGTCATTTTTAGGAAAAGAGGATTAGGATACATATGCGGATGGTTAGTATTGCCAGCGGCAGCAGCGGGAATTGTATTTATATAGGAAGCGACAACACCCACGTCCTGGTGGATGCGGGGATCAGCAACAAGCGTATTGAGATGGGGTTAAATGACCTGGGGCTGAATGCGCGGGAACTGGATGGAATTCTCATCACGCATGAACATTCCGACCACATCAAAGGGCTCGGCGTGCTGGCGCGCAAATATGGCACACCTATTTACAGCACAAAAGAGACATTAGAGGAAATTCAGGATTCCAAGAGTCTTGGCGAGATTCCGGAAGATCTGATGCACCCGATTACGCCGGATGTTGATTTTATGGTAGGAGATCTGGAAGTCAAACCGTTCCGGATCGACCATGATGCAGCGAATCCTGTTGCCTACCGGGTTCAGAATGAAAAAAGATCGGTGGCGGTGGCGACGGATATGGGGCATTATTCCCAGTACATCATTGACCATCTGCAGGGGCTGGATGCGATTTTGCTGGAGGCCAACCACGATGTCAAAATGCTGGAGGCAGGACCGTATCCGTATTACCTGAAGCGTCGTATCTTAGGCGATTACGGACACCTTTCCAATGAAAATGCGGGACGGCTTTTAAGTTCCATTCTGCATGACAATTTGAAGCACATTTTCCTGGGGCATCTGAGTAAGGAAAATAATTACGAAGAGCTGGCATATGAGACGGTGCGTCTGGAGATCACAGAGGGAGATACGCCGTATAAGGCGAATGATTTCCCGATCACAGTGGCAAAACGCGATGCAGTGTCGCAGATTGTGACGGTGTAGAAGACGTAAAAGTATTAAAATTGGTTATACAAAGTCTGAAAACAAGCCAGAAGATATATTTGGGGTTATGGCTTGGAGGCATGGACAAAAGTGTGGGGTTGACAGAAATATCGTTACTGTACACGCATACGTGTCCAGTAACGGAATTTGCCGTGGCTTCGCATTTAAATACGGCAAATTCCTGCTGGCACCACGTTTTCTTACGGCACTTTCGGTTCCAAAAGTGCCTACCCGTGTACAGTAACGAAATATCATTTTAGGTGTAAAAGTCAGCAGCCGGATGGCAGTTGAATTTTTATAGAAATTAGTAAGTCATAAAAACATTTCCGCCATAGGACGGAGAGCACACAGGAGGATGAAAGCTATGAGTAAGATTATTATTACTATCGTTGGACAGGACCGCGTCGGTATCGTTGCAAAAACGTGTAACTATCTGGCTGACCACAACATGAACATTCTTGACATCACGCAGACGATCCTGCAGGAATATTTCAACATGATGATGATCGTGGATATTTCCGGTTCCAAGACATCCTTTGATGATATGGCGCATGAGCTGGACAAGCTGGGACAGGAGATCGGCGTAAAGATTCTCTGTCAGAGAGAAGAGATTTTTACCAGTATGCACAGAATCTAAGCAAATATTTTCAGAAAGGACGTAAAACCAATGATTAACATGCAGGAAGTTCTGGAAACTAATAACATGATCGCGCATGAAAAACTGGATGTGCGGACGATCACGATGGGTATCAGCCTCTTAGACTGTGTGGACAGTGATCTGGCGAAGATGAATGAGAAGATCTACAATAAGATTACAACTTATGCGAAAGATCTTGTATCGACCGGCGATGCCATCGGACGTGAATTTGGTGTTCCGATCGTCAATAAACGTATCTCGGTTACTCCGATCGCGCTGGTAGGTGGAAGCGCCTGCAAGAAGAGCGAGGATTTTGTAGAGATTGCGAAAACACTTGATAAGGCAGCGAAAGAAGTGGGCGTCAACTTTATCGGCGGCTATTCCGCATTGGTTTCCAAGGGAATGACATCGGCGGAAGAGCTTCTGATCCGCTCGATCCCGCAGGCACTTGCTTGCACCGACCGTGTGTGCAGCTCCATCAATGTCGGTTCTACCAAGACAGGTCTTAACATGGATGCAGTCCGTCTGATGGGCGAGATGGTTGTGGCAACCGCAGAGGCAACGAAGGACAATGATTCCCTCGGCTGTGCGAAGCTGGTTGTATTCTGCAACGCGCCGGATGATAACCCGTTCATGGCAGGTGCATTCCATGGCGTGACTGAGGCGGATGCGATCATCAACGTCGGCGTCAGCGGTCCGGGAGTTGTAAAGACGGCTCTGGAAAAGGTACGTGGCGAGAACTTTGAGGTGCTGTGTGAGACGATCAAGAAGACGGCGTTCAAGATCACCCGTGTTGGACAGCTGGTAGCACAGGAGGCGTCCAAACGTCTGGGCGTTCCGTTTGGCATCATTGATCTGTCGCTGGCACCGACTCCGGCAGTCGGAGACAGTGTGGCGGAGATTCTGGAAGAGATCGGCTTAGAGCGCAGCGGTGCACCGGGTACAACAGCAGCGCTGGCAATGTTAAATGATCAGGTTAAGAAGGGCGGCATCATGGCGTCCTCCTATGTTGGCGGACTCAGCGGTGCGTTTATTCCGGTCAGCGAGGATCAGGGCATGATCGATGCAGTTTCTGAGGGTGCACTTACGATTGAGAAGCTGGAAGCAATGACCTGTGTCTGCTCTGTAGGTCTTGATATGATTGCGATCCCAGGCGATACGAAAGCGACCACGATCGCCGGTATCATCGCGGACGAGGCGGCAATCGGCATGATCAACCAGAAGACAACGGCAGTCCGCCTGATTCCGGTCATCGGAAAAACAGTGGGCGATACGGCAGAGTTCGGCGGTCTGCTTGGCTATGCGCCGATCATTCCGGTCAACCGTTTCTCCTGCGACAACTTTGTCAAACGTACCGGACGTATCCCGGCACCAGTACACAGCTTTAAGAACTAATAGGAGTTTCATATGGATAAATCACAGGAACTGAGAGAGGTGCTTCTGCGGTATCTCGATGCCGATCTGGAGCGAATCATTTTCAGCAACCCGAGAACCCGTGAATCCTATCTGAAATTAACCGTGCGTCCTCTGCTTCTGCGGGGGGCGCTTGCTTTTCAGACGGAAGAATTTACGGAAAAACAGGCATTTCAGAAAAATCAGAACGCAGAAAAGACCGCCGAGTACCTGCTCGGAGAACTGGAAAACCGTTACCGCAATGCGGAGATCGCGTCGCTTCACGGGATTGTCAATATTCTGATCAGTAAGAAGGGGACGGTGACGATCAAAGAGAAGAAGGTGGGGGTTAAAAAGGCAGAGAATCGGACGGTATCGGTGGCAGCAGGTGATGTGCAGAAAGCTGGAAAGCAGATGCCGGCGAAGAGTCATGCAGATGTGAAAGAAAATTCGCTCGAAAAATCGGGTCAGAGTCAGTCAAGTCACGAAAACGGAAAGATGCAGAGAAGTGCTAAAATACAGGGAAATGCGAAACAGCAGAAAAATGCCGGAACAGGACTGTCGGCTGGCATGGATGCCGTAGCGTTTTCAGAACGTCTGGCTTCGTTATCCCATAACCGTACTAAAAAATACGTCCTTCAGGAAGGCGTCCCAGTCCCATTTCTGGTAGATCTCGGTGTCATGACGGCAGAAGGCAAAGTTGTGAAATCTCGCTACGACAAATTTCGCCAGATCAACCGTTTCCTGGAATTTATTGAGGATGTACTGCCGAACCTTGACCCGAACCGGACGAATACGATCATTGATTTTGGATGTGGAAAATCGTATCTGACCTTTGCGATGTATTATTATCTTCATGTTTTGAAGAAATATCCGATCCGTGTCATCGGTCTGGATCTGAAAAAAGATGTCATTGCGCTCTGCAACCGCCTGAGCAAGAAGTTTGGATTTGAGAACCTGACCTTCCTGCACGGCGACATCGCCGGATATGAGGGCGTCGATCAGGTCGATATGGTCGTGACGCTGCACGCCTGTGATACAGCGACTGATTATGCGCTGGCAAAAGCGGTCAAATGGGGCGCAAAAGTCATTCTTTCCGTTCCATGCTGTCAGCATGAGATTAACAAGCAGATTCAGAACGACCTTCTGTCGCCGGTTTTACAGTACGGCCTTCTGAAAGAACGTATGTCGGCGCTTCTGACCGACGGAATCCGTGGGCAGCTCCTCGAAATGTCCGGCTACCAGACGCAGATTCTCGAATTCATCGACATGGAACATACACCGAAAAATATCATGATCCGTGCGATCCGCCAGGGAAAGAAAGCAGATGGGGCGGCATTAGAGACAATGATGAAGGAATTGCATGTGAAGCCGACATTGTATGGATTGTTGGTGGGGGAAGAGTAGAAGAACTGTGGCAGGTATAGTTGTATACGGAAGCGTATCCAAGCAATTTTAGAAAAGAAACGGGATAGAAAATGCATTTATCAGAAGAGCAAAGTAAATTTGTTGAAATTGCGCAAAAAGGCAAGAATATTCTTGTTGATGCATGTATTGGTAGCGGTAAAACCACAGCAATTCAGGCACTTTGTAAAGAACTTCCGCGAGATAAAAAGATATTATATTTGACATATAATAAGCTGCTGAAAATTGATGCAAAATCTAAAATACACGAAAAAAATGTTTTAGTAACAAATTATCATGGATTTGCCTATATGTCTTTGGTTCGTATGGGAGTTAAGGCCGGAATTTCAGATCTTATTCAAAAGTTTATTAATACAAGACCTAATATTGCTCCATATGATGTTTTGATTATTGATGAATATCAGGATATAGAGCTTGAGTTGGCGGAATTATTAAAGATGGTTAAAGACGCTAATCCTAAGATGCAGATAATTGCTGTTGGTGATATGCAACAAAAAATATATGATAAGACAACACTGAAAGTATCAGAATTTATTAATGAGTTTCTGAATGATTATGTCTTATTAGAATTTACTAGGTGTTTTCGATTGTCTTCGGAATTAGCGGCGCGTTTGGGACGCATTTGGAACAAGCCTATTATCGGTGTAAATAGTGAGTGCCGCGTAGAAAGAATGAACATAGATCAGGTGGTAGAGTTTTTGTCACAGCAAGAGCCAGAGGATCTTCTTTGCTTGGGATTACGAAATGGGGATTTGTCAAAAACACTTAACAGATTGGAAGAGGAATATCCTACAATTTATAACAAAACAACGGTATATGCAAGTATTTCAGATTCGGATTCTATGGGATCAACAGAACCTAAAAAAGACTCTGCAATATTTACAACATATGATAGCAGTAAGGGACTAGAAAGAAAAATTGAAATTTGTTTCAGAACTTACGCACGAGCATTTTATTCAGTGCGCAAGTTACGTTGTTGCGATGGGAATGAAGAAAGGAATACTCTGGAATACAAGAGATAACACTTTATATGAGATAACTGTGCCAAACAAAACACTTTTTATGGATGCTGTTACAAATGCGATAACAAAAGGTGCTATCAAGAAATACAATAAACCATTGGATAGAAGTATTCAATTGAATGATCTAAAGATTGAACTTTCTAAAACGCTAAGAAAGGATGATTAAATGGATTATTTTGCTGTAATTGATACTGAGACAAACTGGAATAATGAAGTAATGTCCATAGGTGCTGTGATAGCAGAGAAGGATACATTCAAAAAGGTCGATGATCTATATTTTATATTTGATCCAGAGTATAAAATTGGCGGTATGTTTTCTATGGTGCTTCCGGTAAAAGGAGGAGAACATAAAGATATTCTATTTACACGTAAGATAGCTATGGAAAAATTTAAAGAAGCTTTTGAAAAATATAGTGTAAAAGATTTGTTTGCTTACAATGCTTCCTTTGATAAGAATTTGTTAAGCGAACTAGCATCCTATAGATGGTTTGATATTATGAAAATTGCTGCATATAGGCAGTATAACGACAAGATTCCTGCCAGTATAGAATGCTGCAAAACAGGAAAAATGAAGCGTAATTATGGTGTGGAACCTATGATGCAGTTGTTGTCTGGTAATCACAGATATACAGAAGTACATAATGCTTTATATGACGCGGCTGATGAACTTGAGATTATGCGGATGCTTGGAAAAACGCTAGAAGAGTATATTGTTGCGGAAATTTGATTGATATCAAAAGCTGGTATCTTAAACCGTTCACGACAATAGTAGGTAATTGTTTTGGGTATGGATTTACAGAGTGAAATGATACCGAATGTGGATGGCCTTGCTTATGTAGGCGGTGAATGGGATGCCAGCAAGTATGCGCCTTTCGACGTTGATAAGGATAAGATTATTCTGATTTGTGAAGCTGAACGGAAAGCTGACCACCTTGCAGGAACAGGATACGTAAATCAGAACCTACAAGGAAAAGATTCATTACCTTGTCGACCAGATGATCTCGATTGTTCTGGACGATGGCGTGAAAAAGAATTATGCAATTTTTCCGAATGTTTTGGCTAAAATAAAGTGGGAGGGCTTGCGTATGATGACGGCAAACCCGATTTTACTTCAGAAAAAATATGCCCGTGTCATTGAGTGCTTTGCCAAACAGCAGGGACTTTCACTGGATGCGGCATTGGGCTTATTTTATCATTCTGAAGTCTATCAGTTAATGCGTGACGGTGTTTCTGATATGCACTGCATGAGCGATCTGTATCTTGCGGAGGAATTAAGACTGGAATATCAGATGAAATAATAAAAAGGCTATGTACTGCGTAGCAAATTGAGAGCGAGGTGTTATGATGACCATAGAAGAAATTCTTGCAGGAGAATCGAAGAATGTAGAGTTCAAAGAGAACCTGCCGGAGA
>QWCV01000195.1_pt1 | contig 78139 bp, 53 predicted proteins | sample 1972621 | NCBI WGS metagenome assembly QWCV01 (sample SAMN09866699, study PRJNA288562) | Human gut metagenome isolate pre2_stool, whole genome shotgun sequencing... | isolation source: gut | host: Homo sapiens | place: USA: California | reverse complement strand
GTGGTACTTAAAATTACTCATTTTCTTGCAATTATGCAAGAAACCATGTCGTTTTTTTATGCCCTTATCTTGGGAAATCAGTACTTGCGAAACTTAAATCTATAATATTTCAACAGCTACAGAGTATTCCCAAGTAAAGAATTTGTTACGTAAAATTGAAAATTGCGGCGTTAAGCATTTACCCGATGAAGGTGTTCCACTCTGCGCAATTAACAAACAAAAACTAAATGTATTTGCATTACAACTTAATAATCAGCTACAAAAAGTGCTTTCCAATATTGATGTAAAGATGTCTCTTTCTGCGTCAAATTTAAACTTCAATATTGAAGATTTATATGATAATGATATCAAATTAAAAATAGGCCTATTATATGATCTCATTGAAACAAGTGTTGCTGAGGAAGTAGTCATCCCGTATGTCAAACGTATTCGTAATCAATATGATGCATTACCACAATCAGTTCATATTTTGTTTGATTCATATCTTAGTTCTATCTTAGAATCTGCAATTCTCAACTTCTTGGAGGAACTTTCACCATCCTATTTACATTCTTTATTAGAAACCATTTCTATATGGGTAGATTCGTCTTTCGTCACTACACATGCAGATTTAATTAGATCCACATTCTCCCAATCTTCAGACTTCTCTGACTTGAATAATGCGTTTAATTATAAATACATATCTAAGACCGATTTAGTATCACGATATATTGAATTAACGCAGAAATTCACCGTAAAAGATTTGGCTGAATTTATCACCACTCCTAATAGTAAAACTGGTTGTATACATTTCGCAGACACTCCTATAGAATTCCAAGAGTATATTCTTATTCGAATTGTTGAATTGTATAATGCTAAAAGCTTACACAGTGGAGAAAGCATTTTTATTATGCCATTCAATCGGTTTCGTAATCTTGAAGATTTTATCAGATGGTTAACCGAACTAAAAAGTGGTGAATATGGTCCTATTAATATTGAAGCTATAGAAAAAGCAATAACCAAAGCAATCGAGCCACTAACAGAACAAGAAATTGATCATCTATATGAAATAAAACATCTTGTTAAGACTGGAGAAAAAATAATTACAATTTCAAGTAGTTATTATACAGAATGGTATGCCAATATGGAATACCAGCATTATCGCGACAGTCTATATGATGATTCAAGCAGTCGGTATTCCGGCTCATGGGCGCACGATGAAGAAGGATATAGCGATGATGATATTGACACTATCTTTGATGGAGACCCGGATGCATATTGGAACATTGATTAATGTTATGTGAATATTTTTAGGTTGTGATAATAGCCTATTGCTTTCTTGATCGGCCATTAACTCAACTCATTTCAGAAGTCTAATAAATGAACGTGTCGGCCAAAACTTATATATTCAAAACATATGTCAAACTACTGATTTGATGTATGCGTCCGGATTATCTCGCCAGCAAGATAGATGTCGCTGCGGCATATCAGGTCGGCTGTGCCGTCATCGATTATCTCAAACAGGGGTGACGAATAGAGCATATCCATCGCAGCTTCAAGCGGGATATGTTGCTTTTCGGCAATCAGCTCTATGATACGGGCATATTTCATGTCCCTCAATATGCGCGTGGCCTTATCCATTTGTATACTTTCTATGCTCAATGAATTTAAGACACCGGTCTATCGCCTCCTGAGTGATGAAGCATAACTGATTGTTCGGCATTTCGTATGCAAGATTCTGTAGTGCCTGCTCTTTGTTGTACACTCCTGCCATATATAAATCGACTGTCTGAAACACTTTGTCGTTGGCTACTCCACCCTCTATGATATCGTATTGTTTGTATGCATCTTTACCTTTGCGGCAGTTGCACACGAAATCAAGCCATGCTTCATCATAAGCTTCGAATATCCTTATCCTCATATCGGGATCAGGCGTATACTCGAATATGTGCAGATATGCATCTTTCCCGACACGTAGAAACCGGCTGGAATATTTATCCGCCTGTTCTATAAGTCGGGTCACATAGAAACCCTTCCCAAAGTCAAGAGCATCCCGCGAATGCCGGACATCCGGAGAATCAAAACACTGGTCGGAGGTATGATATACTAACATAAGGCGTGGCCTTTCTTTTTCATCAATTCTATTACATCTTCAGCTACATATTCGAGACTGAATGTATGGAGCACATCGTATGCGGCAGCCAGATAATCCTTTATTACTCCGGCAACGTGAAGTTTCCGGTATATGAACGAACATGACTTACCCGTCATCAGAGCCAACGCCCCGATGACACATGTCACATAGTCTATTTGCCTATTTGTCATTTCATCATATCTTAGAGAGTCCGTTCACGTCTGTATTCCACTTGCAAAGATAATACTTTTTTTCAGATAAGGGATAATCCGGTTAAAAACGTGATGACCGGAACCCATCCGCTATCATCAAAAAGATATTCCTTCGCGTTATTTGCAATGTACTCGTTCGGGGTGCCATTTATCCATCGGGGCATGGTCGGCGAGAGGATAGCCGACGGGAATAAGGTTGAAGGGGACGAATGCGTCGGGCAAATCTAAAATCGCCTTTACCGATGCCATGCGGTCTTCATGCGGATACAGGCATGTCCACACTCCTCCCAGACCTATGGCGTGCGCCGCCAGCAGCAGATTCTCGGATGCGGCCGAGAGATCCTGCTCCCAAAGCACGCCGTCCACACCTTCCAGAAACCGGTCTTTATTGCCGCATATCACGATGGCCACGGGTGCATCGGCCGCCATCTTGGCGTACGGCAACGCATCGGCCAAGCGCTTTAATGTCGAGGGGTCGTCAACTACCATGAATTCCCAAGGCTGTCTGTTCACGCCGCTCGGCGCGCTCATGGCGGCATGCAGCAGGGCCGATACCTGTTCATCGTCCACCTGACGGTCGGCATACCGGCGCACACTGACGCGGCCCAATATATTCACATACGCCTGATTTTCCAGGAATCTTTCAGGTATTTCATCTGATATTCTCATTGTGTCTTATTATGTGTCTTTATCCGTCTGAGTTCAAAACGTTCCGTGCCCCCATTATGTTTTGGGATACCCACTATTGCTTGAATATCGGATTTATTTCTTATCTTTGTCATCGAACAAGCACCTTATCGGTAATGATTATCATTAAATTTTCATCAACTTCATTAATATAACCCAACCATCAACCATTATACCATGAAACAAACATTGATGACGCTGGCGGCGGCCATGATGCTGTGCGCCGGCGCCCTGCAGGCCCAGGTGCTTCGCACCGTGTGCGAGCAGGGCGAGATTGAAGGCGAGCTGCACAACGGCTATGCCCTGTACAAGGCTATCCCGTATGCCGAGCCTCCGGTCGGCAAGCTGCGTTGGCACGCTCCGATCAAGAAAGCCGCGTGGCAGGGTGTCTACAAGGCCGAGAAATGGGGCGACCGGCCCATGCAGACCACCGACCCCAACCAGAGCGGCAACGAGCTGCCCATGAGCGAGGACTGTCTCTATCTGAGCGTGTCCACGCCGGCCAGGGACAAGTCGGAACGGCTGCCGGTGTTCGTCAACATCCACGGCGGCGGCTTCTTCACCGGCTCGTACAGCGGCACGCAGGACAGCTTCGTGCGCGAAGGCATTGTATATTGCAGCATAGCCTATCGTCTGGGGTCGCTGGGCTTCATGGCCCATCCCGAGGCCGCCAAGGAATCGGAGCATGGCATCGCCGGCAACTACGGCATCATGGACCAGATTATGGCTCTGCAATGGATTCACGACAACATCGCGCAGTTTGGCGGCGACCCGGAGCAGGTGACCATCTGCGGCGAATCGGCCGGCGGCATCTCGGTTAGCATCCTGTGCGCCTCGCCTCTGTGCAAGGGGCTGTTCCAGCGTGCCATCTGCGAAAGCGGCGGCAACTTCCTGCCCATACGCAACAGTGACAATTCCGTTTGTGGCTCCGCTCAGGATATGGATTATGCATTGGGGCTCGGCCGCGAATTCCAGAAAGCGCTGGGCTGCAAGAACCTGAAACAGATGCGCAAACTCACCGCCGAACAGATACAGGCCAAGACCGAATACAACAAGTATTGGCCCCTGGTTGACGGCTACGTCATCACCGGCGACACCTACGAGGCCTATCTGAAGGGCGACTATAACGATGTGGACCTAATAGTGGGATATAATTCCGACGAAGGGAGTCTGTTCGTGCACGGCATGGGCATGAATGCCTGGCATGGGATGCGCGACATGAACTTCCCGCTCGACAAGACGGGATTCGAGAAGGTTTTCCCCGCCACGAACGACGCCGAGGCTCTGCAAGCGCTCCGCGACGTGTTCCGCGACGTAGCTTTCGGCTGGCCGTCGCTGGCCTGGGCCAACCTGCAGACTCGCACCGGCAAGAAACCCGTGTATTTCTACTATTTCGACCAGCTGTCGGAAAACACCATAATACGGGGCACACGCGGCGCCACTCACGTGGCCGAGATGCCTTTCATCTATGGCTTCGACTTCGGAGGCAAGATGAGCCGGGTGGACACCCATATCGCACAGATCATGGAGCGATACTGGATCAACTTCATCAAGACCGGCGACCCCAACGCCGACGCACTCCCCTACTGGTCGGTCTATAATCCCGGACAGCCCACCGTGATGCATATCAAGGATGGTTTCTATCTCGCCCCTGCGCCGAACCAGCCGCAGGACGACTTCCTGGAACGTTACTTCGACTCCTTGCGGAAGGCTTACCGCAAATAGCGATATACAGTCACGGCCGGCACCAAAGCCGGCCGTGACCGCTATAACGCACACTTAAAGTGTACCCGTTAAGATGAAGATAATCTACAACCGCTTCATACCATTCGGCCGATTTTTCGCCATCAACCTGTTCGGTGTGCTTTTTGTCAAGGGCAAGCCGACGCAGGTGACACGCAGGGACCTGAACCACGAACTGATACACACCGCGCAGATGCGCGAGCTGGGGTATGTGCCTTTCTATATTCTCTACATACTGGAGTGGATATGGCGGTTGTTCCGCAAAGGCAACGCCTACAGCAACATCAGTTTCGAGCGCGAAGCCTACGCCCACCAGAACGACCCCGGCTATCTGCGCCGTCGCCCCCGCTTCGCCCAATGGCGCCGATAACACCGCCCAGCAATCGTTCTGAGGTATTATATTAGACCTGGCATGTTCAGGAACGCCCATCCTACCATCACCAATACCGCCAACATGCAGCACACTCCAATCGCGAATGTCGACCATCCCAGGATAGCTCTGGCCTTGCCGCGCTTAAGATTCGCAAACAGAAGCGACGAGCCACAGAATGAGAGCGTAGACACGGGACCCAATATCACAAACAGCAATATATTGATCATGCCGTATGACATCCCCGTTTCCTTACTCATAAACCACATCAGCTCAATGCATAAATTGCATAGGCCATCCCACAAATTTGTTTCTTCAATCACAATTCTATTTTAGATTTATCCATCAAGGGTATGTCCCATAAGCCTCAACTGTATACAGCAACCAGGTTATGAAGCTTAGGTTTATCATATCCCATATCATTTGCGATATTGGAAAGCAATTCGTATGCCTCGTTGTTGCCGGTGTTTTTTATGAGATCATAGCAACTCAACAACAGGAACTCTTTAGCTTTCGTATTCTTTATCGTGAGCACGGTGTCTATCAAGACATCCGCATCGGAATATTTAGCCATAATTTTAGCCACATCCACCGCAGAATCAGGAATGTTGAAGAACATCGACGCCTGACGAAAAATCATCATCGGAGTCTCGTCCTCCAAATCGTTATTGAATCCACCGAAGAATGAAATCAGGCACATGGCGGCTTCACGCTGCTGAAGAGTCAGTTGCGATTGAATCTCGTCCAGGCTTTCCGTATTTTTTACCGCTCCGGTATTAGACACAGCAACATTCTGAACCTTTGCCGTGTCCTGTCTCTTATTGCACACACCGGCATTTCTGGCTGACGGAGCAGAGACATTACTGCTGTTCTTTTGCTCCTGCTCCTTATGAGAGGCTCTGTACAGGAAAAACACTCCGAGACCCATTACAAACGTCGGGCCGATGAGGCCGTCACCCTTAGACGCGGCGCCTATCATGCTGAGAATTCCGAGCACCACGCATATCCATCCAGCTATCTTCATTTTTCTATCTCTTTTGTGACAGATGAATTGACATCCAGTTTTTTGGAACACGCCACTGCAATGATTCCGACAAACAGATTGATTACCGATAAGCCGAAAGCCCATCCGAACCCGATTTTTCGGGTACTGCCCCATTTGCCCACCAGTGCGGCAAGAGAAAGGGCGATGCATAAAAAAAACAAACGTTCCATAATCTTATTTTTAGCTTTTTTACCCTTAATGACTTTTGCCCGATAAAGGTTAACAGAACCCTGTATCCAATCTAAACCATAGTATTCCATTTGGTTGGCTATTCCGTTTATAGCCACAAATCAAGGTATCATGTCAAGTTCATTTTGAGCATTCTGCATATGGCTTTCGTACATGAACTCGTTACCGTTCTGTCTCCAAAACTCAGCTGTTCTGATATGTTGCTCAGCAATTTGTTTATGCCAGTCGCGTTTGCTTTGTTGAGCCGAATATTCAGCGCAAGCACTCTCGTAACGGGAAATTACCATTTCAAGCTCGTCGATATGTTCTTGCAACGCTTGATTTTGTTTCTCCAATTTCCACACTTCAGCTTCAAGCTCATCTATCCTCTCCTGATTGCAGGAAGCGGAGCTAAGCATCAGAAGGCCTATAAAACAGTATTTTATGCAGTTCATTACACTCTTTATAATAGCCCTTAGTGTGTGCCGATTACGCTCTCTAAATCGTCTTTTGTCATCTCAATTGAAATTGATTTTCCGGAATCTGTATGGTAATAATATACAAGTAGCGTCCCAGTTTTAATAATATTTTCGTAGAATTTTTTGTTTTCTGGCAAGACATTCATTTCGGCTTTGCACATATATAACATACCTGTCTTCAAGTCATCTATATTTGCAGTAACTTTGTCATTGATGCGATTTAATTTATAATCGTATACAACCTTGTTGTCATAATATTTTACAGACATTAGGGTTACGTCATTGCCCATGTCCATATAGATCGGACATGCATCATTTACTTTATCCACGGCCTCGCGTATTTCTGTGATGGCCTGCGAATCCTGATTGTTTGTGCCGCATGAGAGGAAACACAGAGCTGAGAGGATGTTGAGCAATAGAATAACAAATTTATTCATAATTGATTTATTAACGACTTTGTCAGCACGAAAAGCCAAACTGTTGAAAGTCGGAGTATTACAATCAGGCAGCCCTCCTGATTAAATAGTATTAGTTATAGAAACGTGGGCTGAACACCGCAACTTCTGATAGATGGTCGTAGGAAACCAATTGACGAAAAGTGCAGGAAAACAGCCCACGCATATATGGCATGGGAACCGTCTTGCTCTGCTTGCGTCAAAAGAAAATTTCCTACGTTTTCTATCTCAAGCATTGGCGAAACGCTTCCGGAGAAGTTAATCTTACTAAAGTCACATTGCTGTGACAAGGGCAAAGTTAGATAAAAATCCCGACATGTCCAAGCGTCAAGCTGTTAACCTGCAAAAATATTCAACAGACCGTGCTTGTGATGAGGTTATAAGCAGCGGCATCGGTGATGGTTGAGAATGCGAATTTTTCCATAATGTCAATAATTATAGTTGATTTCTGACCTTAATGGCGGATCATTGGCAAAGGTTAACAACGCCATGAAAAAAATTCACATCAGTCTAAAATTACAAACGCACCCCAATAATAAGGATCCGGATAGCCATTAGTAATCAAATGCTTTTGAGCAGCTTTCAAGCTTTCTCTTGTATTATGCCCTTGTAACAGGTGTTCATAGAAGGAATTCATGAAAAGATTCGTCGTATAATCCGGGATATCCCATAATGATACTAAAATTTGTTTTACTCCTGCTGATTTGAAAGCATTGGTCAGGCCGTAAATAATACCATTGACATTATTCAAATCTCCTAAGCCACTGGAACATGATGATAAAACAACTAACTCGACCTCTGATAAATCCATTTGTGATATTTCTTCGGCGGTCAGAATTCCATCCTCTGCCTCGGATGTACCTTTCTTAAGCGCGTTGTTGCATCCTGCAAATAATAAACCGGAGCGGGACAATATTGTGCCCATTCGGGAAATATCAGTGGCTTTTGAAAGCTCAGCAAGCCTTTTATGGGAATAACTCGGTAATAAATAGGAATGAGTTGCAAGATGAAGGACAGTAGAAGGTGAATAATATGTATTTTTAAATACCGATTCATTCGCCTTGATACCCGAGTATCGTTTCTCCATTATTTTATGCCTGTGACATAATTTTGCAATACTGTCAATTTCGGTTTGAGAATAAGGTAAAAAGGAAAAACCACTTCGTAATATGTCCGATATATTGGGTAAGTAATCCAACCTCATATTCGACGATACGGTGTCCGCATGATTGAGAATGGAATTGTCATAATCTATACCTCCATATAGAATTACAGAATTGATCCTATGCGTATTATTCTGATGTAATTTATATGTGGGAATTTGAGCTGTCGACGTCATTTGGACAATCTCCCGGAAATCGCCTAACGTATACCCTTTGTAAGGAGCTGCACCCCAATTAATCGCCGCAAGTCGATTAGATCCTGAAATGTAGATGCGCTTCTTTCCTTTAAAGGCAGGACTAATCGCGTTAATGATGGTTGAAAGTGGGCTTCCCGCTTTATATAGATTGTTTATGGCAAGGGGTTCCTTGTCATCTATGTTAATAATTTGGCTCATCGCTAATGAGTCAAGTTCGATTATTTCCGGAGCATCGGATAATCGTGATAATATTATTGCCTCATTACAATGTGGTATAATCTCAACAGCCAGTTCATCATTGTCTAAACTATTTTTGATTTGATTCCACCTAATAGGTTCTTTTTTAGCGAGGTGAGAATGCCAATCAAGGAAATTCTTACAAGTCAGAACATAATCATAGGCGTACTTGGATCGGTCCGGGATATTCAACCCTTTGCCGAAGCCATTGATAAGAACGGAATACCATGCAATGAATTTAGTCCAGATATTTTCATCGGTAATGCTCGCGTTGTCAAAATATGCATTCTTTAAGAAATTCTCGGCTAAAGCAACAATAGCGCGCCACGCTTCCTCTGTTTTTTCATAACCTTTGACAGCTGTTGCAAACGAGATATCCATAACGTCTTTTGTAAACTGTTCGACGAAATTTTCTTTGTCTCTATATGGATCATCATCGGTATTACTCATCGAATGTTGCGATGCCAAAGCAATCTGATCATCTACGATATGTTGTCCGGAAGAATTGTTAATCCGTTTTATTTCATCGAGGATTCGATTGGCCGAATCGTAATCGCCAGTGTTTAATTTAGATACAAAATGTTGGAATCTTAGTTCATAATATTCCTTGTCAGTGGGCATGTATGTTCTATCTACATAATACAGACCGGTCTGAATGACTTTCTCTATTTTATCGCATTTATTGAGGTTGTTAAGAGAATAGGCATACATCAGATACATCCAGGCTGTATTTTTATAATTTTCACATACCTGCTTATTGATGTTCTCCAGCTTACTCCCCAGGTAGGCCACTTTATCCCAATCTTCGGACCTGACGGATATTCCTATATAGCGTGCCAGCAGATCGATATATATAGGATCCAAGGCATCATGATGATAGTTTTGAGATAGATATAGTTCGTAGTAATGTTTAGCTTGCTCTATATTGCCTTTAGATTGGGCTTCGACTCCCTGGACGTAAATTTCATATAATTGTGTATTTTTTGTATTAATCAGGCTGTCAGTCGGAGAGTTTAAATTTGTCACATTGCCAGGAGCTGCATTAATGCTGTTGCACGTAACAACATATACGATGCATATCAGGAAGATAAACTTTACATGCCTCATTGAATGCTGTTTGATAATTCTTGAGCTTTTAAATTGATTGACTGAGGATAGGTTTCGCTTGCGAGTTGATTTAGTATTTTTTTTGCGTTGGCTTTATCGTAGTCTTCGAGGTAGCCGATGGCGAGATACCAGCCAATGTATGGCGCATAGTCGGTATAGTCGTTATATGTGTCCTGATTGGCGATATCCCATAATTCGGCTAACCGTTGGGTGGTAGCTGTCAAATCGTGGCGCTCCTCTATGTTTCCGAACAAGGTCTGTAACTCCGATTCCACTTTAGTGTTGGAGTCTCCGCGCATAATTGTTTCCATAGGGAATTCCGATGCGTATCGTATGCCGAGATGCGTGGTGCTGTAATAATCATATCCCTTATAGCCCGAAAAGACAAGAATGGCGGCTGTCGCGGCTATTGACATCCACATCACGGGCTTCCGAAACAATCCTTTGAGTGGATGCAAAGCTGCGTCCACTTCAGATTCCGATGCCTGTTTAAGGCATCGAATAAGTTCATTGTCAACCTGCCGCATGCCCTTTATGATGCGCGCTTGATTTATTGTGTCCTCTTTCAACTGTTTGTCGGACTCCATATCTTTGAGGAATCGGGCTTCCTCCAAGGCACTCATCTGACCTTTCAGATAACGGGAGATCCTGTCATCGCGTGATACCGCAGATTGTATATCGAGTTCCATATCCGTCTTCATTACAATAGTTTGCCAAGCATTTCAGAAAAACGCTTTTTGAATTTGTCACAGCAGCGATGCTTGGTTACCTTAGCTGTGTTTTCGCTGGAATAGCCATATCGTTCGGCTATTTCCTTCATGGAAAGTCCGTCGCGGTAGAATCCCCATAGCAATTCATTGCAAGGAGATGGCAGATTGCGCACAATGTCCCGGACAAGAGACTCCTTGCGCTCGATGGAACCGGAGTCTTCATCAAAAGATAAAACCTTGTTTACATTAGTCTCAAGGAATTGATCGGTAGATTCCCGGGTATTCTCCATTGCAGAATGTACGTATTTGCCATTCTTGCGTAACAGTTCCATGGTCTTGTTGCGACATATAGCCATAAAATAAGTGGATACCGAAGCTGTCATTTCATCAAGCTTCCCTTCCTTTGCCTGGTGATATAGAACCATGAACGAATCCTGAAAAATGTCTTCGCAATCGTCCTTGGTGATTGAGAAATTATGTTGCAGATAGGCAATTGTGATGCTCCTTTGAGATTTGACAAAGGCATCCAATGCTGTATTTGAATATTTTCCCGCCATATCTATTATTCGCTTGTCTCAATGACAGGATTTTGTCTTATCAATCTCGGGTCTCTGGACATTAAGGCGAAAACATCCTCATACCATTTGCCTCTCCAATCAACTGATGATTTTGATTTAAGCATCATGTTGATGTAATATGAAAGGGGACCATAATATCTGCCGTTACACCTTATCTCATTGTTTGATTGATACGAACGGCATGCCTCGATAATGGATGCTCCGCTCATGGTGTTGGACTTTTCAATCATGAATCGACCCTTCCTGTCAATTTTGGGCACAAATTTGCGGCCTTGTCTGGAAAAGCCGATATTTGTCCCGCGCGTAATTACTGAATCTTCCGATTCTTCTCCACGATAAGACGTCCCTGCATGGCATGCATCGACTACCACAGTCAGATACCCTCGCGCTCCGATTTTAGACCTGATCTTGCGTAAGTATTTATTGAGTTCGTCATCTATAATATGATTCCGCCCTTCGTATTTCTTAGGAACATAATTTTTAAGGGCGTCAAACGGGACGATTGATTCGTCCCAGCCGTCGTCTTCGTCTCCATTAAGGTCCTCCACCGGCTGGCCATGGCATGAGAAATGAATATAGACCACATCCCCGAGTTTGCAGGTATTGCCTAATTTTGAAAGGCCGTTGCGAATGTTGCGGGCCGTGGCCTGATTATTGGTCAAGGTTACAACTTTAAACCCATGTTTCTGTAATGTCGGCGTCAATAAAGCCACATCATTCGCGCCATGGATAGGGGACCATGACAGGTCGGTTGTCTGATGAACCGGATAATTGGAAATACCAATCAGCAACGCACGCTTATCATCGGCATAAGCATAACATAGATTTAATAGAACAATGATTATTATGACAATCCGATTTTTCATTTCCTTTTACCCATGCGACATCCATATAATGCACAAATTTAAGAAATTTATTTGATAGGACACTAATGCAGACAGATATTTTCTAATAGATACTTTTTAGGTCCGGTACAAGCACCAAAATGGAATCGCGCCAAACTGCCGAACGAAATCACGCCAAACTGCCGAACGAGTTAATATATAGCGAAAAGCGCAAAGACCAATTGACGGTCATCACACTTTCTAATATTCGGTACGATTATTTAAAAACTCTTCAATTCGGAGTTATTTGAGGGCCAGTTGCGGGAGGGGCGCGTTGTGTTCGCGCACCCGCTTCAGGCGCAGCAGGGCCTCGAGATAGTAGTAATCGGCATAGATTATCGAGGCGTCTATCTCCGAACCGGCGGGCTTGTGGCCGGTGGAATGGTCCAGGAACGAGGGACGCTTCTCGCGGCTCTGGTATTTGTCGGAGCTAAGCGAAGCCAACATCTTCTGCGCGGCTTTGTAATAACGCTCCTGATTAGCCTTGTCGCAGTATCCCTGCAGTTCCAGCAGCGCGGAGGCCACCACTGCCGCCGCCGATGCGTCGCGCGGTACCTTCTTCCCTGCCGGGTCGTCAAAGTCCCAGTAGGGCACATAATCCTTGGGCAGACGGTTCAGATAGGCGTCCGTCACCTTGCAGGCGAAGTCCAGGAATTTCGGGTCGCGCGTCTCGCGATATACCACGGTATATCCGTATATGGCCCACGCCTGGCCACGTGCCCATACCGAATCGTCGGAATATCCCTGGTGGGTCATTCCCTTCAGAAACGCGCCTGTCTTCGGATCGTACACAGCCACATGATAACAGGTGTGGTCCGGACGGAAATGATGTTTCATCGTGGTCTCGGCATGCTTCACGGCGATGTCGTACAGACGGTGGTCGCCCCCGTTCTTCGCGGCCCAGAACAGCATCTCCAGGTTGATCATGTTGTCCATGATGGTGTTGTGGCCGCCAAGCATTTCCACATTGCGGGGCCACGACAGGATGGTGCCCACGTTGGGATTGAACAGTGTAGCCAACGTATCGGCCGTGGCGAGTATCACCTGTTTATAACGAGGATTGTGCGTCAGCCGGTAGCCGTTGCCATAGCTGCAGAACACTAAGAATCCCAGGTCATGGTCAAACGCCGGACGCTGTGACAGGAACTCCAGTGTCTCCGTATATTTCTCGGCATACTCGCGCAACTTCAGGTCGTTCGACGACTCATACGCATACCACAGCACGCCCGGCCAGAAACCGTTGCACCACTCCTCCGGCGAATTCTTGCGCAACGTCCACACCGAATCGTCGGCCGCTATGTTGCGCGGCATCAGCGTATAGTCCGTATTGTCGCCCGTCACCTGACGCAACGTGCGCCACGTCTGGCTCTGACAGTATGCTATCTCCTTGTTCTCGTCCAGTTTAGCCGCCGACACCCCTACGCACGATGTCAGCAATATCGCACCTGTTATTATTTTTAAGGCCCGCATAGTATTCCAATATCTATTATCTAATATCTAATATCTAATATCTATTATCTGATAACTAACTCGTCTTCCACCACATCGATCCATCCCCGTTCGGTCACTCCTCCCGACGTCACGCTGTAATAACCCAACTTCGCCCCTATCCATTTGCCCACACGCGCCGTAAACCGGCCTGCGTCTGTAAATTTGCGGCCGTCGGTGCTGTAACTCAGTGTGCACTTGCCGTCGCGCTTCACCGTGACGCGCAGCCACACGTCGCACTCCAAGTTGGGCATCAGTCCGGCGGCATACACACGCGTCGGCTTCAGCTCCGCGATGTCTTTCACCGTCTCCTTGCCGCCGTTGTCGGCATCCCGGTTCACGGCATACTGCAGCACGAACGCATCGCCCTTCTTCAGCAGTCCCAGGCGCGCATAGTCACGGCCCATCACCACTATGCCCGACGTGGCACCTTCCGACAGCGATTTAGCCGATACCCTTACGCGCGACGTCGCCGTAAATTCTTCGGCAGGGAACTTCTGCAGCCACAGATTCGGCACGTCCCACAGGTTGATGTCCACGGCCTCCGTACGGTGGCCGTATACGCGCATCATACCCTCCGGCAGCGGAAAACCGTACTCCGGTTTGTAGTCGGCGTGCCACTGGAACAGTGCCGAAGCATCCTTGGAATGCTGCAACGGCAGCGCGCCTTGTATCACGCTTCCCGCAGGCTTGGACCATCTGCGCACCGGGTCGCCGCATCCGTCGCCGTCCGTGTCGTTGCCGATAACCGGCCAGTCCTCGCGCCACACCATCGGGTTGAGATGTATCAGTCGTCCGTACAGATCCTTGTCCTGGAAATGCAGGAACCAGTCCTTGCCTTCCGAGTCGGTCACCCACGCGCCCTGATGAGGGCCGTTGATGTCGCTCTTGCCCTGCGCCATCACTATCTTGGCCTCGTACGGGCCTTCGATGTTGCGGCTGCGCATCACCAACTGCCAGCCCGTGGCCACTCCGCCTGCCGGCGCGAACATATAGTACCAGTCTCCCTTGCGGTAGAATTTCGGTCCTTCCACGGTGTGGTTCACGCCGTCGTTGCCGTCGTATATTATCCGGGGCGTACCCACGGCTTTCTTACCGTCGGGCGTCAGCTCCCACAGCGTGATGACGCTGTTGAATCCGCAGCGCGAGGCCGCCCAGCCGTTGGCCAGGTATACCTTGCCGTCCTTATCCCAAAGCGGCGACGGGTCTATCAGTCCTTTGCCTGGGATGACCAGCGCCGGTTCACTCCACGCGCCCTCGGGGTCGTCGGTGCTGACCATGTACACGCCGAAATCGGGGTCGCCCCAATATATGTAATATCTGCCGTCATGCTCGCGGATGCAGGGCGCCCACACGCCCTTGCCGTGACGCGGCGCGGCCTGATAATAGTCCACAGGCGGCACATCGGACAGCGCGTAGTTCACTATTGCCCAGTTCACCAGGTCGTGCGACTTGAGGATAGGGAGCCCCGGCGCCGACTGGAAACTCGACGCGGTCATGTAGAACGTCCTGCCGTCGGGCGACGCCACCACATCGGGGTCCGAATAATCGGCATGGATTATCGGGTTGACATATTCCTTGCCCTTCAGGTTGGCAGGATTCGACACCATCTGCGGGGTCATCGCCCCGGCACCGGCCGCAACCGCCGCCAGCATCGTCAATATTATCGTCGTCTTCCTCATGCTTGCTCCGGATAGCTGCACTATCCTCTTAACTTTCTAAACTCTTTCAACTCTCTGAACTTCAGCGAATCGGAACGATTCGCATCGCCACTCCGCCGCGACCGGGAACGTCGAACTTCAGCTTGTCCTTCGACGTCACCTTACGCGTGCTCATGGCCACCTTCGTGGCGGTCTTCACCTTGTCGTCGCCGTCGGTGTATATCTCGGCCACATACTTGCGGCCCGGTTCAAGGAACGACAGGTCGATAGTCTCCTTCGCGCCGTCGTTGTTCACCATTGCGGCCACCCACCAGATGTCGCCCTTGCGGCGCGCCATCACTATGTCGCGTCCGGGGAAGCCTCCTAACACCTTCGTGTCGTCGAATGTGGTCTCCAGGTCCTCGAACCATTTGATCTCCGGCTCGCCCTTGTACATCCGGGGATTGTCGTACCAGAATATGGTCTGCATCGGGCTGTAGAACACCAATGACGCCGCAAGCTGATGAGCGTGGCTGTTCTTCAGCCTCTTGTCGTAGTAGCATATCGTATAGTCGGCGGCTCCGTTTATCATGCGTGTGAATGGTAATGTTACGTTGTGGGTTGCGTCGGGAAACTCCTCGTTTCCGCAAATTCCCTCCTGTGTCACCAGATTGGGGTACGTGCGCGAGAAACCGGAGGGACGGAACTCGTCGTGGATGTTCATCATCAGTTTGTTGTCGGCGGCTTCGCGCACCAGGTCGTGCAGCCATGTGGCCCAGCGGTGCGACGCATACTGCACGAAACCGCTCTTGACGCCCTTCACGCCCCAGCCGGCCACGACGGGCAGCAGTTCCTTGTGCTGCTTCTGCAGCGCGTGCTGGTTGATGTACAGCCAGATCCCCACGCCATGCTCACGGCCATATTCCACCACCTTCTTCATGTCTATCTGCGGTATCACCTTGGTGGCGTCGCCGTCGTGCGACGTGCACGGCTCGTACCATTTCCAGTCGTACAGCATATAGGGTATGTTGTGGGCGGCGCAGAAGTCTATCACCTCCATCGCGGCCTCGGTGGTCAGCTTGGTGCAGCGCATTATCTTCCCCGGCTTCACCCAGTCGAAGTCGCTTTCGGCCTCGGGGTTCAGGTTCAGCACTATGTCATTGTTCTCCAGCAGTCGGCCGGGCGTGTCGGCGGTCATTATTATCTTCCAGGGGGTGGCGGCGTATGTCACCACGTCCACGGGCGAATACATCACCGACTGCAGCGTGCCGGGCTTTCCGTCGCGGGCCACGAACTTGGTAAGGCACCAGTCATCGACATCGGCGTCGGTCACAGCCACCCATTTGCCGTCGGGCAGTTCCAGGGTCAGGGCGCGCTCCACGGGTTGCTTTATCTCGTCGATGCCTGTGCGGTCGAACTTGGCCTGCGCCCACTGCTCGCTCCATGCCATCGTGCCGGCGGGAAAGGTGTAGTCGGTCAGGTCGGCCGTCACCTTGTGGAAGATTGCGTCGGGATGCTCCGGGAAGAAATAGCGAAAGGCTATCCCCTCGTCGTATGCGCGCACCTCCACGTTGAGGCGGTATTTGCTCTTGTCATGACGCGACATATACATCGTGGCCGAATTGTAACGGTCGCGCACCGTGGAGCGCTCGCCGTACAGCGGATACCACTCGTTGTCCACCGGCTGATGCACGCGCACCGAGTCGACGGTCAGCAGGTCCATCCAGCACTCCGGCTGCTGCAGGTCGCGCTTGCCGAGGGCCATCTCCCAAACGCGGTTGTCCAGATCCAGGCCTGCGCGTGACGGAAGGATGACGTCGGCGCCGTTCATCCTGACCTGATAGGTCAGTTCCCGGCCCGGCTTGGAGAATGTCACTTCGTTCACGCCGTCGGGCGACGTCAGCTTCAGCACCGTAGCTTCGTCGGCTGCCTGCGCCATGCCGCATACCAGCAGCAGCAGCGCCATCGATGTTATTGTCGTTGTCTTCATGTTAGGTCCTTTTCTGCTTATAGTACGGATTGACGCACCTTTTCACTTAACAGTTATTTCTCCAGGTTCCAGTATACACAGTAGCGCATACGGTTGGTGTCGTACAGCGGCAGCAGGTCGTGTCCCTGCGCCGAACGGAAGCGCAGTCCCTTGCCCGCGCGCGTCAGGCTCCCTGCGGGATTCCTCACGTCTACCTTCAGCGTGGCGGGAAGATTCTGCGGCACCTTGTAATCGTATGTGTAATAGTCGTTTCTCACGGTCGGATCGGAGAACGGCGCGGGAGCGGTCATTCCCTCCGTGCCCATATCGCCCACCAACAGCACGGGGCCGTACATCACCGCGCCGCGCGTGGCGTCGTCGGGCGTGGTCTCCACTCGCAGCGTCATCGGATAGCGCGCCTCAATCACGTCGCCGGGCTTCCACCGCCGCCTGATACTGATGTATGACGACGGTTTGCCGCTTACTTTCACTTTCTTGCCGTTCACCTTGATCTCAGGCTTGCCGCTCCATTCGGGATAACGCAGCGAGATGGTCATGGCTTCGGCCGGGGCAGCGTCGATGGTGAATTTCGTAGTCTCCTCGTCGGGGAACTCTGTGCGCTGTGTCAGCTTCAGCCCCTTCTCCTTCCAGTCGAGGACGGAAGGGATGAACAGATTCACCAACAGCTCATTGTCGTTGTGATAATATATCGCTTCGGCGTATTTGGAATGGCTTTCGAAGCCGCTGCCCACGCAGCACCAGAAGGATTGCTCGGGGGTGCTGTACAGCTTGTAGGCGCCGGTAAGCAATGGCAGGAAGTAGCATACCATACCGCTCTCAGGGTCCTGTTGCGCCAGGATATGGTTGTAGAGGGCACGTTCGTAATAGTCGGCCACGCGGGGCGACGCCTCTTCGCAGAACAGGTGGCGCGACAGTTTCAGCATATTGTACGTGCAGCAGGTCTCGCCTGTGTAGCCGTTGATGAACTTCGACATCTTCTTCGGGTCGAAATAATGCTCCTTCTGGCTCAGCGAACCGTTGACGTAGCAGTGCTTGTCGGTCATCTCGTTCCAGAACAGACGCGCTATGTCGCGGCTGCGCTGCGATCCGCTCAGCTCGTAGTTGCGCGCCTCGGCTATCACCTTCGGGATGAAGGTGTTGGTGTGTTTTGTACCGAAATCGGTATTGCCTTCGGCCAATGGGTCTATCACGTCGTTGTGATAGAAGTATTCGGCCATCTCGCGGTATTTCGGGTCGGCGGTGATGGCGTAGAGGTTGTAGAATGCCTCGTTGATGCCGCCGAACTCGTTGCGCAGCATCTTGCGGCGCGTCTCCTCGCTCCGGCCGTGCAGCTTGCCGTAAGCCCAGTCCCCCATCTTCACCGCCATCTCCAATGCCTGCTTGTTGTCGGCATAAAGGTACTGGTCAATAAGGCCCGACATTATCTTGTGCAGCGTGTACCAAGGGGCCCACACTCCCTCGCCGCGCAGGTTGCGGTTGATCAGTTCCTCGGGAAAGGCGCTGACATAACCGCTGCCGAGTACATCCTGCACCTTGCCCAACACCTCGACGATGCTGTCACCCTTCAGCTTGAACAGCGGGTCGCCCGTAGCGGCGTACATCAGACCGTAGGCCGACATCAGATGGCCGGTGGTGTGGCCGCGCAGATCGCAATCCAGCGATTCCCAGCCCCCATATTTCTTAAGGGATTCATAGCCACCCTCCAGTCCGGCGAAAATACCGGCGTTGTTCTTGAAACTGTGGGTCAGGCGGTTGATGTTTATATTGGCCATCCATGCGGAATCGCGGCGAAGGTTGTCGTATACGCGGCCCGGCAGCAGACGCACGTCCTTCAGGTCGAACGCCCTGACTTTGGCGGGAGCCATATCGGCCACTTTCAGTTTGCCTCGATGCTGGCCCGGGTACACCGACTGGGCGCCGACGCCGCCCGCCACGCCGCCCGCCACGCCGCCCGCTATTATGAATGCCGCTAAGGCCCTGAGAGAAATCTTCATGAATGCCATCGAATTTATATGATGAGATTTAGTTGAGTTAATCGCGTGCTTATAGCTGTATTTATAGCTATTACGCTTATAGTACGTTCCACTCCTCCCATCCACCCAATGAATTACCGTTTTGCCATTTCAATATTATTGATTATATTTGCACTGCGTAAAAATACGCATTCCACTGCGCAAAATGTAACATTATGCATAAACGTCCTGAATACCATATAATTAAATCAAGACTAAAAGAGACACGTCGATTCATTCAGATCATTGTAGGTCCTCGTCAGATTGGGAAATCCACTGTAGTTAAACAAGTATTACGAGACATAGACCTGCCATATCTGTTCTACTCAGCCGATGATGTTCCGGCAACCAACCGCTCATGGATTACCGATTGTTGGGAAGCTGCCAGAAGTTTAAAGAAGGCAAAAGGACATGATGAGTTTATTCTGATAATAGACGAAATTCAGAAGATTGCGAACTGGAGTGAGACGGTCAAAAAGGAATGGGATACCGATACTTTCAATGACCGCAATATCAAGGTATTGCTTTTGGGGAGCAGCCGTGTACTGTTGGAAAAAGGCCTCTCCGAATCGCTTGCAGGCAGATTCGAAGAAATAAGGATGTGCCATTGGAGCTATGACGAGATCCGGGATGCTTTCGGCCTCAGTCCGGACGAATATCTGTTCTATGGCGCTTATCCGGGAGCTGTATCCTTAATTCACGATTATGACCGTTTCCTACAGTACATTCAATCATCAATTATCGATTCTACCATCAACAAGGACATTCTTATGGATGCACCTGTCGGAAAACCCGCATTGCTGAGACAGACATTCGAATTAGGCTCCTCCTACTCAGGCGAACTTCTGTCGTTAAACAAAATGCTTGGAATGCTTCAGGATGCCGGGAATACCTCCACGCTACAGTTTTATCTGAATCTACTGAACGACAGCGGATTGCTATGCGGACTTCAGAAATTCAGCATCGATTCGGCACGACGCAAGGCAAGCATCCCCAAACTACAGGTTTACAACAATGCCCTCAAGCTCGCATATCTGAACACATCTTTTAACAAAGCGTTGATCGACCGCCGTTTATGGGGTCGTATATTTGAGTCCGGCATCGGCACACACATCGTAAATCAGGCGTTTAAACATCGTTTTGAAGTGTTTTACTGGCGCGAACGGGACCTTGAAGTCGATTACATTCTCCGAAAAAACGGCTCGGTTGTGGCAATCGAAGTTAAAAGCAATGCAGAACAGCGGACCGCCGGCCTCAACGAATTCACCAAGAAATTCAATCCAAAGTCGGCATTCATTGTCGGCGATGGCGGAATTGCCCCCGAAGAATTCCTCTCATTGAATCTTACCACTCTATTTTGAGTCTATTCTGACGGCAAAAGGGGCCGTGCCGGTCGGCACAGCCCCTTGGATACGTTCATGATGTCGTATTATATCGTGATATCGTATTATATCGTGTATGACGTGTTATGCTGAGTTATTTCACCATAACCTTTGTCACGTTCTTGCCCTGACGGCGAACATAGACACCGGGAGTCATGTTGTCGGCCTTCACCTGAACGCCGTTCAGATTGAAGTACTCAACCGGCGCATTCTCGTCAGCCTCAATGCCTGCGATACCGGTATTTTCATCCTCGCGAGCAACAAGATTACCGTTTTCCTCTTTTAGAACAAGATTAGTATTCCCCAATTTAAACTTTGATGCATCTGTGCAATTGTTAACTATGGCATCTCCATCTGCAAATTGTCCATTATTATATTTGTAGATAACAATAGGTTCTGTGTTATCCAGGGTTTCTCCTTCTGAAACAGCGAAAGGAGAATTTTCAACACTAATAGACATGGCATTGTTACCGGATATCTCGCAAGACGTATTTTGTCCAAAGAATAGATGTCCGGTGTTTTCATTTACACCACAATTGGACACATTAAGATTCTTGACGACAAGTTTACCGCCACTTTTTGCAGTTACCAATCCCTGTATATGTGAACTCTTTGCATTCTGGATCTTTACATTCTCCAAATTCACAGTCGAGCCATTTGAAGCCTCAATAAAGCTGCAGGTAGCATCTTTGTCAAGACCGTCAAGTGTCAGATTCTTGAGAGTGAGAGTCTCATTTCCGCCCTTGCTTGCCAGTAAAAGAAGTTTTCCAGCATTACCACGACTTATTTTAACATCGGGAGTTGCACCCTGAATTGTTAGAGAGCGCGAAGAACCGTATTGCAGACGATCTGAAGCTGTCTGATCCGTCTTAACTGTAAGGACGTCACCATCAGTGGCTGCTGCCCATGCTGCATCAAGGTTTTCATAACCTTTGCCGGTCTGATCTACTACCGCATCAAGATCCAGATGGGCTTTCAGATCATCCTCACCCTTGAACCAGTTGATCCATGCCACTGTATAGCTCTTATCAGCTTCGTTCTTGATATCTGCAATAACGATTTCTATCTTGGTAATTGTCTTCTCGTCTGTCCAGTTGTCACCTCCTATTGTCCAATAGTAAGTGTGGTTGCCATTTATATCTTGGATGTCAGTCCAAGCACTTTCTTTCAAGCTGTAACCTTCAGCATTCTTTATCCATGATGTTTTATTTTCGCTATTCAGAATTCCAATATTGCTCATTTTCAGGGATCCGCTTTCCGGACGCTTACCGATGAACTGGATTGCGATGATTTTGTATTCCGAAGCATTCAGCGTATAGTAATTATCTGCATTTTCTGACTTCATATTATATTTAAGGTCAGCACGATAGTTAGGCGCAGCCTGCGAACATGTGACCTTAATACCGCCCTCTACCTGTTCGGTAGTAGCGTCATTGAAGAATGCCCATCCTTCGGGAATTCCCTGGCTGAAATCGGCCGGGAATACCTGGTCGAACGTCTTTGCCATCGAGGCCGTACCGCCGACGAGAAGGGCGGCAAGTAGCGTAAAGATTTTTTTCATGGGTTGTTAAGTTTGGTTTGTATTGTTGGTTTGTTGTTTGTTGACTTGCTGTTTGTTTCGTAATAAGTGGTTGAGTCTGTAAATAGCTTCTTTCTGTTTACATCCTTTTATACGGCCCACTTTTCATACACACTCAATCCCCATTCAAAAAAATCCGCACAGCCTCTTTTCCCAAAGTACCCTAAGGACCTTAAAGTCCCTAATGCCCTTTCTAAACAGTGCGGGCCGCCCCTTGTGGGGGCAGCCCGCCGATTGTGTCGATCCGTTCGATTACTTCACCAGCACCTTGACGGCGGTGTTGCCCTGCCGGCGCACATAGATGCCGGGCGTCATGTTGCCGGAGCTTACCTGCATGCCGTTCAGGTTGTAGTACTCCACGGGTGCGTTCTCGTCGGCGGCGATACCGGCGATGCCCGATCCACCCTGATACTCGCCTGCAACCAGGTTGCCGTCCTTGGCCTCTAGGCTGAAGGCTGTGCCCTGCAGTTCGAACTTCGCAGCATCCTCCGTGCCGGCCACGATCACCGAACCCATAGTGCGGTTCTCGTCTACAAACAGCTTCACGGCCTTGGCGGGTGCGAACTCGGCGCCTGCGGTCACACTGTAATCCCTCTCCAGGAAGACAGACAGGTCGGTCGTGCCGTTGATGGCAGAGCCGTTGCCGCCTAAGAACAGTTCGCCGCGACCCTCGGCTACGGTGTTGTTGACCGAAGCCACATTGTTCAGAGTCACCTTACCGTTGTTCTTTACGGAAATCACGCCCTGGTTGTTGGTGCCGTTGAAGTCCTTGATCTCGCAGTTCTCCATGGTCAGGCCCGAGCCGGCGGCGCTTACCTCGATGAATGTTGCGTTCGACGGATCCTGCTCCGTATAAGCCATCTTCAGGTTCTTCAGCGTAACGACTTTGTTCATCAGAAAGGCGAGTTTATTCTTCACCGGACAGGAGATGGTCACGCCGTCCTTGGCCTCGATGGTGATGTTGTTCAGCTCGTTTACGGTGATGCCGTTGCTGATGGTTATATCCTCGTTGATGGTGATGATGTCGCCGTCCTTGGCGGCAGCCAGGGCGTCCGTCAGATTGCCGAAGCCAAGCTGACCGATAGTCACGACGCCTTCGCCGGCTACATACTCGCTTGTCACGATGTTGCCGTCCTGACCCTTAAGGCTGAACTGATCGCTCATCAGGTTGAACTTGGCCACGTCCTCGGTGCCTGTCACCAGAGTGCTGCCCAACGTACGGTTGCCGTCGATGAAAAGGCGACAGGGGCTGGATGGGTTGAAGTTCTCGCCTGCGGCCACGCTCAGATTCTTCTCGATGAAGATTGAGGCGTTGGTGGTGCCGTCCACGGTCGAACCGGTGTTGCCGATAAACACCTCACCGCGCCCCTCGGGCAGAACGTTATTGGAGAATGAAACGTTGGTCAGCACAGCGTTTCCGCTGCTCTTTATGCTGATTACACCCTGCCCGTTGGTGCTGTTGAAGTTGCTCATGGAGCAATTCTCCATGTTCAGCTTGCCGCAGCCCGTGCTGGCCTCCACCAAAGGTTGATTGGACTGATCGTCGGTGTACACTAACGTCAGGTTCTTCAGCGTGGTCGGCTTCTTTACCAGAAACGCGAGTTTGTTCTTGGTGCGACATGATATGGTCACACCTTCCACGGCCTGCAGGGTCACGTTGTCCACCTTGTCAAAGTCCACGCGGTTGCTGACGGTCACGTCCGACCTTACCTCGATCACGTCTCCCTCGGCAGCGGCACCGGCGGCGGCCTCGATCGACTCATACTCTGTGGTGCCGATAAACACCTGTGCCGACATGACGGCGCTTCCGGCCAGCAACGCGGCTATAAGAGTAAATACTTTCTTCATAAGTTGTATTGTATTGATTACAGTAGTTGTATTGTATTGTATTATGTTATAGTTTGCTTTGGGTTCACGCACGCTCCCTCTTGCTTCCGCTATGTTCTTTTGTTTTTGTTGCTTCCGCTATGTTCTTTTGTTTTTATTGCTTCCGCTATGTTCTTTTGTTTTTGTTGCTTCCGCTATGTTCTTTTGTTTCCGGCTTGAGCTTCAGCGAAAGCCCGCAGTCCCATAAAAGCAATCCGGAGCAGTAAACAACTTCCGTTTACTGCTCCGAATACGTTTGACTTTTCGTTGACACTTAACGCCTTCAGTCAATTTTTGCAATTATTTTCACCAGTCCTTCCTGACGCTGCGGGTTGACGCTGCTGCCGTTCACTTTCAGCGTGGGCAGCGGGCTGCGGTACTTCATGTTGACGCGCGGCTGGCCGTTCACCCACAGGTTCATGCACTTTCCTTCAGGCTTGGCTATCACGTTCAGCTTGGCCAGCGACGAGAATACCACCTCGTTGCCGCGGCGCAGCGAGCTGCCGTGGTTGATGAACACCTCGTCGGGCTTCGTGGGGTCGCCCCCCTCCTTGTATGTCACCGCAAGCATATAGGCGTCGGTGGTCCATCCGTCGGCGTCTATCCACGAATTGAGATGCATCAGCCGTCCGTCGGCCAGCTGATTGATGTACAGATCGGTCACCTTACCCTTGTACGTGACGCGCACACCGATCCAGTCTTTGCCCTCGCGCGTCTCGAACTGCGGCACGTCCTTCTGCTTGGGCGAGTCCTTGAGCGTAATGGCCGTCAGGCCCTTCACGCGGTCGGTGTCGCCCGGCAGGATGAAGGCGTAATAGTCCTCGGTATCCTTCAGGTCCTCGGTCGGGCCCTGACGCACTTCCCAGCGCATGTCCTCGGGATAATCATGCACATAATTGCTGTAAGCCAGCGGACGCGGATATATCGGACGTATCGAAGCGACCGACTCGCCGTTGGTGATGTTCAGGTCGAAGCCTTTCTTCTCTGCTTTGCCTCCGGGATGCCACAGCCATTCGAACTGTCCCGGCTTGTGCGAATGTATGTCGTCTATCACATAGATTATGTCGTCAATCCACAGGAACGAGCGGAAGTTGCGGTCGAAGGCGTGCGACATCGGGCCGGTGCCGTCGGCCAGCACATACTTGATGTTGCCTGCGTCCAGGAGTCCGCTCACCGATCCGGGGAGCATCGAGCCGTGATACTGCTGATACGTGGGCTGACCCTCGCCGTTGAACTTCACCACATTGTGGGCGTCGGTCTGGAAGAAATAGTTGCGGTATTCCGGCTTGCCATAGCTGCAGTTGCCCGCGTCCTTGATGATGTCGGTGCCGTTATGGAACACTATCAGCGAATTGGCGTCGGCATGCGAGTGATTCCAGGTCATGCCGGATTTCACCGCTAACATCGAGGCGTTCTTGTCCCATGAGTCGCGCATCGTGGCCCAGCCGAAGTCTTTCCACAGGTGCGACTTGGCAAGCGCCGGCTCGGCCGGGGCGTTGCTCAGGTCGGGGGTGTAGAGGAAGCCCATCGGGAAATGGCGCGGGAATCCCTCGCGGTGCTGACCAGGCTCCAGCTGGTTGATATACCACAGCGTGGCGGGATCCTTCGCACCCTGGTTGTAGGCAAGTATCATGGAGCTTTCGCCGGTCACGTTCTTGTGGCTGTCGCCGAAGTTGATGCTGTACAGCATTCCGTCGCGCGGATAGGCCACATGACTGAAGAACGACGCGAGCTTATCCATCTGCGGAATTTCCTCCGGCTTGGCGCCGGGATGCGAGTTGAGCCATGCCTGACGGAACAGCAGCGCCTCGGTGACGCCGAAGCTGGCATAGTTGATGCTCTCGTACATGCCGCCGTCGCGGTCGAATGTCCTGGGCTTGTGCTGTATCACGTCGCCGGCAAAGTCAAACCACTGCGGTATGGCCTCCATCACGGCCTCGGCTCCTCTGGTTGCCTCGGGCACCTCGTTGCTTATGGCCAGTGCCAACAGACCGCCCATGCCGGCGCACGACGTCCACCAGTTGTGGCCCATCGAGTTGAGCGAGTGTATGCGCGTGGGCTCGTTCACCCAGTCGCCCAGCAACGGTTCCACCGCCAGGCGGTACAGTCCGTCGGCTATCTTCCTGCGCTCCGAAGCGGAAAGGCAATCATAGATGGCGTCGTAGGCCACGGCAAGCTGGAACGCCTTGTGGGCCATCTGCAGCTCGCTGCGCCATGCCGGTTTGCGTGCCATCATCTCCTTGTCGCCCCACGACTTTATCTCGGAGGTCTTGAGCAGCTCACGCTTCACGGTGTTGGCATACGCGGTGTCGCCCGTCACGAGCCATGCCAGTGCCGGATACTCCAATTTACGCACGTTGGCACCCTTCTTCACCTGCAGGTCGGCTTCCTCCTTGATCAGCTTCCAGCCGTTGGCCTGAACGGTGTCGTGCGCCATACGCTGCTTGGCCGCCGCCACCTTTGCGGGCGTGAACAGCAGCGACGGATGCTTTATGTCCCCCGCATTCACCGCCATCGCGGCCACCGCCACGAGTGCCGCCACTATACCTGTCTTTCTCATATCGTCTGTTATGATGGTATGTAAGTTCTTATTATTTAAATACGACGTTGCGGACGTGATTGCCTATGTAGATGTCGCACATATCGCCGGACTTGTACCATTTCGGTTTGCCGGCCATGTCGTCGGTTATCTTCACGCCGTTCACGGTCAGGTTCTCGAACGTAAGGCCCGCTACCTGACGGTCGTTGTCATAGCCACATATAATGGATGTCGAGGCGTTCCGGCCGGTATAGGTCACATCCCTGAACAGCACATTGTCCACGCTTCGGCCCGGGGCCTTGCAGTATTTCTCGTTCATGAATATGCGCACGTTCACCAATTGCCCGCAGCGGAAGTCCTCTACCCTTATATTGTCGAACGTCACGTCGCGCACTATGTTGTTGTCGCCGCACGAGATGGCGAACACACCCTGATAGTCCTTCTGCAGCTCCATCTGGTCAAGGATGTCGAGGTTGCGGTATGTCAGGTTCTGAATCGTGTCGGAAGGGGCGTCCACGCCTATCTCGGTGGCTGCGCCGTGCAGTCCGATCATGATGGGATGCGCCACGTCGGCCCATAGGGTGGAATTTTCCATCAGGATGTTCTTGCAGCCACCCACATACCCCTTGCGTGTGGCGTAGACGGTGTTGCAGTCATCGCTGTTGCGGCAGAACACGCCGTCGTAATGCACGTTGCTGCTGGCAAACACGTTCATGCCGTCGCCCCAGCCGTAATGGGTCATCGACTTTACGTTGGTAATCTTCACTCCGTCGGAGGCGCCGGCCGGAATCTGCGACAGCACGATGCCGTCGGCCTCGACGTTGCGCGAACGGCGTATCTCCACGCCCGCTCCGCGGCCCTTGGGACGCACTGTGCCTCGGCCATACACGCGCACGTTCTCCACGCCTTCGGCTATGATGGTGGCCTGCACCCACGCGCCGCCATCCACATATACAGTCGTGCCGGAGGCCACGCGCAGTGTGTCGCCCGGAAACTTATGCACGCCCGGGCCGAAATAGAGCAGGTTCCCCTTCTTGTTCTTCAGGGCTTTCTTTATCTCTTTGGCCGTAGGACGGTGCGAGTCGAGAGGATTGGCAAACAGGTGCAGGTTGTGGAATATGTCGCCGTTCACCTCCACCGACAGATTGCGCGCACGGTCCAGAGTGAAGCAGATGGTGTCGCCTTTCACTTCAGGCGTGATGCCGTACGACAGCGGCCTTACACGCACGCTCCGCACCGGCTTGGCCGACACCACGCGCACCTCAACCTTGCCGTCGAAGTCGAAGTATGCGTACGATGCGGTCTGGTCCTTGCGTTTCACCACGCCATCCTCCAATTTCACTTCCTGGAACGTCACGGGGTACGCGTCCACATTCTCCCACCGGCCGGCGGCATCGTCCTGGCGCACCTCGACGGAAAAATCATGGATGGTCGGCACATCCTTGCCTGCGGGATATGTCACTACCTTGCCCGCTGCCAGCACCAGATTCAACAACAGTACAGTTCCGCACACGAATGCTGTCTTTTTCATCTCTATATCTTAATAATATGGGGCGGGCGGTCGTGAGACTGCCCGCCCTGTCAATATTGGCAATCGATTATCATTCGCGGTAATACATCAGCGTTGAGAAACCAAGCTGGTCGAAACCGCCGGAGTTGGAGCCGTAGTGACCGCCGCCGCCATCGGCGCGGAAGTGCTCGGCCATCTCCTTGATATACGTGGCCTTGATTCCTTTCTTCACGCAGTAGCCGTACCACAGGTCCCATCCCGGACGGATGGTGCCACGGCCGTCGGCGCTGATCTTATCCATCTGCATTCCGTCCCAGTTATAAGGCTTGAAGGGCATAGAGCTTTCGGGATACTTGAAGTCGGCGTCCGAAAGGGTGCCGCTGTAGTTGGTGCCGAGCGAAGACTTCACCAGGTTGTACTTGCAGATATACTGAGCGAAAGCGATGGCGCGGTTGTCGCCGAGGGCGAACAGGTCGTCGCCGATGTTGTATGCCATCTGACAGAAATAGCCTGTCAGCACGCCGCACAGCGTGTTATGACCCTGGTCACGGCCTGATTCATGACCCTGCGCTAACTTCTCGCCCGTTCCGGAGGGGTCGTCGAACACCTCGATCACGGCACCGCGAAGCATACAGCCGGGGCCTGCGCCCATCTTGTAGGCTAAGATGGCCTCGTTGATCATGTCCTGGTCGTCGGTCAGGATACCGATGGACAGCAGCGCCGTCATTGACGCGAGGTCCCAGTTCAGCCACCAGTGCTGGTTGGCGGCGTTGGTGGCTATGAACTTCGAACAGAAGGGCGCGAAGTATGTCTTGAGCCACGTGCACACGTTCCGGAACTGTTCTGACTCGCCCCAGCCGTTGTAGTCGCGCAGCAGCTCGGCGGCGTTGGCTATCTGATGAATCTGGAACATGATCAGATACTCGTTGGAGTCGATCACATCGTCCTTCCATTTGTCGCGGCCCAGCAGGATGCCCCGGTTCACGGCGGCCCAGTCCTCGATGATCTTGGCGGCCGTGGATGCAGCCTGCAGGTTGCCGGTCAGCTGATATTCCAGTGCTAACTGGTATGCAGCGGCACAGTCGCGGAAGAACTGCGTGTAGTTGTTGTGGATGCCGGGATAGTACTCGTCGCGCAGGCCCGCGTCGTCCCAGCGGCCGCCGCCGTCGCCCCAGTTGCCGGCGTCAAGACGCGCCAGATACTTCACCGGGCTGGCCTTGTAAGTCTCATTGCAGAAGCCGCTCGTCTTCAGTTTCTGATAACCGTCCGACCAAGGTTTCTGACCCAGGTGGGCCTTAACATAGTCCAGATCCTCCCGGCTGTGAAGCATACAGGGATGGTTCAGGGTGTAGGTCTGCGGCTCGAATTTCTCGAAGCTGTCACCCCAGCTGTCGATGTCGCTGGTGCCGTGCTCTATCTCCGAACAGGAAGCAAAGCCGAAACCTGCCGTGGCCACAGCCAGAGTGTATATATATTTGTTGATTTTCATGACTATTCTTTTTCTTTCGCCGGGGACGACCCGTAATCGCCCCGGCGGTATGTTGGGATTTACTTCTTGTTCTTTATTTCATTCTCGGCGAAGTCGATGGCCTCCTGCTTGTTCTTGAACGAACCGATCCAGAATATGTCGTAGTAAGGCTGCGACTTGTCGACGTTTTCGTTGGGGATATCGGCAATCTTGACCTGGAACAGGTTGAACTCATGGAATCCGGTCCACTTGCCGGTGGGATCCCACATGATGAGGCGCGTGCCGTCGCTCAGTTCCGTGCCATTGTTGTCCTTCGGGCTGCCTGCGTCACGGATGTCGAACGTGTTGTTGCCGCCCTTCTGCAGGTTGGTCTTGATGGCGTAAACGGGGTAGTCGCTGTGCCATACGTGGTTGCCGTTGGACAGGTCGCGCTTGATGTCGCGGCGCCACTTGCCTGTGCCGGGATCGGGGAAGAATACGCGCCAGTAGCCGGCGGTGCGTTCCTCGGCGGCCTGGTCGTTCGAGCAGATCCAGCCTCTGAAGCCGTTGGCTCCGTTCCAGAAGTACTTGCCGTTGGCCACTGTCACCTCGATGGTGGCTGTCTGGCCGGTGGCGGTACATGTGGCGGTGATCACTGCCGAACCGAAGCCTACGGGCGTAACCACGCCACGGTTCACTGTGGCCACGGACTCGTTGTTAGACTCCCACTGCACCGATCCGGCGGTACCGTTGCTCGGAGTGTAGGTCACGTCGAGTCTGATGCCGTCCGAAGGCAGCGACAGATTCTCCAGCGTGCTGTTGATGGTCAGGCTCTGAACCTCGATGAAGGGATCCACGTGCAGCTTGAATTCGCCGCGCACGCCCGAACGGTCCTGTGCCACGCAGTAAATCTCCACGTCGCCCTCCTTCAGCAGTGTCACCTTGCCGGCCTCGTCCACGCTGGCTATCTCGGGATTGGACGATACCCATGCCACGCGCTGATAGGTCACGTCGGCGGGATAGATGGTGTTGGTCAGCTGAATCTCGTCGGTCACGTAATATTTACCCTCGTCGCTGGGAGGAGTCTGGCTCTCCACGTCGATGCTTGTAGCCTTGATTATCTCCGGAATCACCTGCACGAAGATGGAGGCGGTGGTTCCGGCGCCAAGACGCTTGGGCACTGCCGAAATGGTGGTCTCGCCCACGGCCACGGCGTGTACCAGGCCGTTCTCGTCCACTGTGGCTATGCTCTCGTCGCCGCTGCGGAACAGCAGGGTCTTGTCCTCGGCCTCCTCCGGGCCTACGGTGTACACCAGCAGCGAGTCCATTCCCACTGCCAGGGGCAGCGTCTCGGTACACTCGAATGTGATGGACGTCGGGATTATCACCTCCGTGCCGTCAAGTGTCATTTGCTTGTCGTCACTGCATCCGGTCAGACCGGCCATCATGCCGCAGACTGCCAGCGATGCGATGACGCCTGTATATCTCTTGTTCATGTTATTTATTCGGATATTATGAATACTTGTTGAACCGGATTACCAGCCGGGATTCTGGCCCAGGTTGGGATTGAGCTGGAGCTGGTCGGTGGGCAGCGGCAGCAGATAGTTGCGCTCGGCCCACTTGCGGCCAGTCTCCCATACCACGCGGCCCTGTGCGTCCTTGCGCAAGGCGGGGAAGTTGCGGCGCCCATACTCGGTGCCGTCCACGTGCACGCCGGCGAAGTCCATAGGCATTTCCACCTCGGCTGTCTTCCAGCGCTTCAGGTCGTCGAGACGGAAGCCCTCCGACACGAATTCCACGCTGCGTTCGCGGCGTATCTCGGTGCGCATGTCCAGTCCGTTGGCGCTTACGAAGGCGTTGCTCAGCTTGGGCATCGCGGGGTTGACGCGGCGGCGCACCAGGTTCAGCGACAGGTCAAGATCCTCGTCCGAAATCTTGCCGTCACGCTCGAACACTGCCTCGGCGTAAGCCAACAGAACCTCGGCATAACGCAGGACAGGCATGTCGTAGCTCTCCTCGGTGGAGGTGACGCGACGCTCGCAGGCCCATTTCTGCGGGAAATAACCCGTGCCGCCGCCGGGCATATAGTCGGCATACTGCGCGCGGTTGGCGTCGGCGTCGGTGAAGTCGCGGAAATAGTTCGGGTTCGTACCGTTCCAGTACTTTCCGTGAGGCTTCATCATCGTGTTGTACATACGGTTGTCGCGGTTCTGCCACTCGGAGTCGGCGTTGGCGTAGCCCTGGAACATCGGCGACTTGTCGATGGGAAGACCGTCGGAGCACAGGTACTGGTCGGCAACCTTGGCCGACAGATACTGCGCGTTGTTCAGCACGCCCACGGTCACGTTGTCGCCTATCTGCTTGTTGGTCATGTCATAGCAGCGCTTGATGATGTATTCCTTGTTGGCGCTCTTGGTCAGGCCGGCGGGGTTGCACTTCGTATCCTCCAGTATGAAAAGGTACTTGTAGGCCTCCGTACCTAAGGCAGAGGGAGCGAACAGCTGGAACTTCTTGGAGTCGATCACGGCCTTGGCGGCCTGTGCGGCCTGGTCGAGCAGGGGCTTTGCAGCGGCATCGTTGCCGCGGAACTTCTGCCATGTGCCTTCGAACAGGGCGGCGCGTGCCTTGAACGCCAGGGCGCCCTCCTTGCCCACATATCCGTTCTCCACGTCGGTGGTACTGGGCAGCAGCTCGGCTGCCTTGTCCAGATCCTCGAGTATCAGCTTGATCACCTCCGAGCGGTCGTTGCGCTTGGCCGACATGGCGGGGTCGTCCACGTCGATGGGGGTGGTGACGATGATGGCGTCGCCGTAACGCGTCAGCAGCGTGAAATAGCTGTATGCGCGGAAGAAGTATGCCTCGCCCTCGGGCTTGGCGATGTCCTCGCGGGTGCCGCTGTATTTGTCGGCACGCTCTATCAGGATGTTGCAGCGACGTATGTGGTTGTAGCATCCTCCGTAGGTGCCGTCGCTCGACGGTATGGCGTTCGTTCCGTTGGAAATGACATTGAAGGCACTCTTGTCCACCATGAAGTCACTCTCCTTGTCGCCGTTGTACATGCTCTGTATCGACGGGAACCAGTCGTAGAACCTGTTGGCAAAGAGCTGGAAGTCGCTCGATGTGGCCCACATGTTGGTGTCGGCCATCTGGTCCTTCGGCTCCAGGTCCAGGCAGGACGTGAGGAGCAACGCTACCGCTGCGGCCGATATGGTCTTTATTATCTTGTTCATTGCTGTATTCATGATGTGGTTAGAATGTTAGGTGCAGACCCACGGTGAGACTGCGGAGGAAAGGATAACGGTTGGCGTTGCTTACGCGGCCCGACGACTCGGGATCCCATCCGTCCTTTATCTTGGAAGTCTCCCACAGGTCGGTTCCGGTCAGGTAGACGCGTACGCCCGACAGCACTTTCTGACGGTTCAGGATGTTCTGAGGCAGCGTGTAGCCGATGGTCACGTTCTTGAGACGCAGGTAGGAGCCGTCCTCGACGGACCATGACGAGCACTGGTAGTTGTAAGTGTTGATCTCAGACTGGTGGGTAAGCGGAGTATAGTATCCGTCAGGATTGGTCTCGCTCCATACGTTGCCGATGAAGTGATTCGAGCCGTTCTGGTATGCCGTACGGGTCGGGATGCGCCATACGTCGGCGTTGTTGTTGCCGTCGCGGCGCCATACGGTGCGGCGGCCTGCGCCCTGGAACACGAAGTCGATGTCAAGTCCCTTCCAGGCGGCGCCGAAGTTGAACGAGAACTGGATCTTCGGATCCTCGGTGCCGAGGTAAACCAGATCCTCGAAGGTCAGCTTGCCGTCCTTGTTCACGTCCTCGAACATATTGTCGCCCACGCGGAGCTTGGAGATGTTGCCGTCCACGGTCGATGTGCCGTTGTAACGGTCGATGTATTTCTTCAGCTGCTCCTCGTTCTGGATCTTGCCGCAGTAGCGGTAGCCCCATACGGAATTCAGAGGATAACCCTCGCGGTCGGAACGGACGCCTGCCTGGACGGCACCGGAGCCTCCGTTGTCCAGTAGCTCGTTGTCGGCGTAAGTGAATGTGCCGCCGACGTGGTATGTCACGTTGCCTATGGTCTGGTTCCAGTTGATGTTGGCGTCGTAACCCCAGGCCTTGAACTTACCCTTGTTGGCCGTCGGCGCGTTGTCACCGAGGATGGCTGGATAGATCACGTCGATCAGCATGTTGTTCACGCGCTTCCAGTATGCCTCGACCGAACCGGTCAGGCGGTTGTTGAAGAAGCCGAAGTCAAGAGCCACGTTGTAGTTGTGCACGCGCTCCCAGGTGCGGTCCAGGCTCACGAGCTTGCCGTTGGTGTCGATCCAGGAAATCTTGCCGTTGCCGATTATCACGTTCTGGTTGGGCTTGAAGTTATAGAGAGCCACGCCCGAGTAACGGTCGATACCGTTCTGGTTACCCACGTTACCGTACGATGCGCGGAGCTTCAGTTCGCTCAGCCAGCTGCGTGCGGCCTCCATGAATTTCTCCTGTCCGATGCGCCATCCGGCCGATACGCCCCAGAAGAACGCCCAGCGGTTCTCGGCCTGGAACTTCGACGAGCCGTCGTAACGTGCCTGGCCTTCCAGCAGGTATCTTGAATCGAAGTCATAGTTGACACGGCCGTAGTAGCTCAGCAGGGCCTCCTGCCACTTGGCTCCGGTCGTGGTGATTGTACCCGTACCGTTCACAACCTCCAGCGGAGCGTTGATGTCCATAGCGGTGTTGGTGTTCGACTCATAGTCGGTGAACGAGTACTGCACACCGAGCATGGCCTTGAAGTTGTGCACGTCCTTCCATGTCTTGGTATAGTCCAGATAGCCCTGGCCCATGAAGAGTTCGCGGCGGTCCCACCATTTCTCGTACTTGGTGTCGTCCTGGTTGGGGTTGGAGAATACCTTCGTGTCGCCCTTGTAGTTATAATAGTCCACGGAGAGGGTCTTTGCATCGCGTGTGTTGCCACGGTAGTTGTAACCGAACACGGCGTTGAGGCTCAGCCCCTCGATGATGTCATAGCGGAATGCCTCGCTCACGTTGATTGACAGTGCCTTGTAGCGGTTGTCACCGCCAAGTTCGGCTGCCCAGTTGGGCGCGCGCCATGTTCCCCAGCCGTAAGGCTTGCCGTCAATCGTAGAGGTCGGGAAGCCGGGCTGCGCGGTGCTGGTGGTCAGGCAGGCGCCGATCTGTGTGGGCGACACCTGGTCCTGGCGGTTCAGCGCTATCGACGAGGTCAGCGAGAAACGTTTGTGGAACTTGAATGTGTTGTTCAGTCGGATGTTGAAACGGTTGTTATGGTTGTTGCCCCATTTCAGAGGAGAGTCATCGTACATATATGCGGCCGACACGCGGTATGTGTTGCCGTTCTTGCCGCCGGACACGGCCAGGTCGTGGTTGGTGCTCCAGGAGTCGCCCCATATCACGTCGTTCCAGTCGGTGTCGAAGAATGTCAGGTCCTGCGTATCGGAGAACATGCCGTTCAGCGGGTTGCCGTTGCGCATGTCGATGAACTGGCCCTTGTATTCCTTCATCATCTTGGCGTAGGTGATCCATCCGTTGGTGGTGTCACCGTCGTTCATGTATGCCTCGATCTGGGCATCGGCCCATTCGTCGATGCTCATGGTCTTCGGGGTGTTGCCTACGAACTTGTGGGTGTACGATCCGTTGTATTCCACGCGCACCTGGTCGTCCTTACCCTTCTTGGTGGTGATCAGCACGACGCCGCCGGCGGCCTTCGAACCGTAGATTGATGCGGCGGCATCCTTCAGTATGTTCATCGACTCGATATCCGAGGGGTTCAGCTGGTTCAGAGCGCCCACGCCTTCATATTCGATACCGTCTATGATTACGAGGGGTGCGGAATTGTTCTTCGATACTGAACCACGGATCTTCATGTCCCAGTTCTCCTCGCCGGGAGCGGACGACGAACGTGTGATGATCACACCGGGCACCTGGCCCTGCAGCGCCTCGACGGGGCTGGCCAGGGCACCCTTGTCCTGCAGCTTCTCGTCGTTCACCACCGTTACCGATCCGGTCATGGATGCCTTCTTCTGCACACCGTAACCCACTACCACCAGTTCGTCAAGCACCTGGTCGTTGGGTTTCAGCTTGATGTTCATGTTGCCGGAAGTGGCCTTCACTTCCTGCGAGTTGTAACCGACGTACGACACCACGAGGGTGGCCCCCTTCGATGCCTTGATCGAGAAGTTGCCGTCAAGGTCGGTGGTCGCACCGTTAGTAGTTCCCTTCACCATGACGGTGGCACCGATCAGAGGCTCACCGGTCTCGTCAAGTACCACGCCGGTGACCTGCCCGGGTACGGCTGCCGACGACGATGCGCGCTGCGCGTACGCCACCAATGGCGTGACGGCAGCCACCATCACGGCAATCAGACCCACCCGCAGTATGCTCTTCCATGGCATAGTGTTTTTAAGTCGAATGCTCATAAATGTTAGGTATTGTATTATGGTATTTGGTTAATAATCGCGTATGTCTGTCATGACCGAACCGGAATCATTCACACTACGGCGGCTATGCAGCTGCGCACATCGCGGCGTCCCAGCCGGAGGTGGTTCTCCACGGTGCGTTTGGACAGCGACAGCATACCGGCTATCTCCTCGGGTGTCTTTTCCTGGTATCTGCTCATTTCATATATGATACGGCGCTGCGCGGGCAGGCACTCAACGCGCTCGCGCTCTATGCGCGCTATCTCGAATGCCGAAATCAGATTCTCGGGCGACAGTTCGTAACGCTCCACGCCGCTTTCCAGCACCTCCTCGCTGTATGCGCGGCTGTGGCACAGACGGCGCAGATAGTCGTTGACGAGGTTGCGCGCTATCACGTAGATAAGCGATGTCAGCGTCTCCTCCTCCACCGGACGGGTCAGCGTCAGCACGCGCACCCACACGTCCTGCGCCAGATTCTCCGCATCCTCTACGTTGTTGATGCGCGACACGATGAAGTGAAGGACTCGCTCGAAGTTCTCATGGTAGGATTTGATAATGACAGCTCGGCTGTCGGTCTGTTCGTTCATGGCCTTTGTAGTGTTGTAGGTTAGGCATCGAGCCTTGTGTCCATTGCGGACACTGCAAAATTACCACGCGAATTTGCCGAAAAAAACTTTTTTGACCCCGTTTATATCTCTCTTAATAATTTTGGATGAAGTTTAGTCGCAATAGCTGATTCCCAACTGCTTAAGAGATTGAGATTCTCAGTTGCATAAGAATGTGAGACTCATTTCGTCTCATCCTGTTGCAGAATCAGTGCAAATTGTTCTTGATATATTCCGACGGCGTGATGCCGGTGGATGCCTTGAAATGGCGGAAGAAACTGGCCCGCGACGAGAATCCGCACTTCTCGGACAGTGCCGTGAGAGTATATCGGGATATGTCCGTTTCGTTCACCAGCCGCTTGAATTCCTCCACGCGGTATTCGTTCACATAGTCGTAGAAGGTCTTCTTCATGTACTGGTTGAACAGGAACGAGAGCGAATGGCTCTTGGTGCCAATCAGAGCGGCCAGATCAGAACTTTTTAGATTAGGATTGGTGTAAGGCTTTTCGTTGTTCATGACATTAGTTAGAAGTTTCAACAGCCGTTTGCACTCTTCGTCACTCAGGCGCGTTGTCTTGTAGCTGATGTGCTCCGGCTCCTTTGCTGCCGTAATTCCGAGAGTTGAGTCTTCTGCGTCGATATATTCATCCTCGTCCTTGGAGTGACGGTAAAATTTCCTGTACAATATATATAATGTGTAGCAGAGTCCGCCGGTCAGCGCCACGATTATGAATATCATGGCCCAGCTGATGTTGGACGACTTGCGTATGGTCAGCACGGTCTGTGTGTGCGCGTTGTCCTGCACGCGCATCTTGAGCGTGTATTTGCCGCTGGGCAGGTCGTACAGATGTATCGGCTCCGATCCTTCGGCCCTGTGCCATTTGCCGTCGGTGCCTTCCAGCATGTATTCGGTCACGAAATATTCCGACGGCTTGTAGCTGAAGTCCGACAGGTATATCACCAGGTCGTCCTCCTTGCCGGTGAGCGATATGGACAGGTTGTCGTTGTCGTTGCGCATGCGCGACATGATGCTCTTGCCCCTGGATTTCATGTCGGTGATGGTGACTGGACGGTGATGGTCTATGGCCGTTTTCTTGAACCGGTTGAAATCCAGCTCTATCAGTCCAGACGAATTGCCCATCCACAGGTTGCCGGCTGCATCGCGGATCGGGGCGCAGAGCGTGAACACCTGGTTGGGGAGTCCGTCGGCGTTATTGAAGTGATGGAAGTTCTCCTTGCGGTCGTAGCGTATCAGTCCCTTGTCGGTGCCGAGCCACAGCCAGCGGTCGCGGTCCTCGATCACGAACATGGTGTTCACGTTCTCGTCTGCGCCGAATTCCACCGGTCCGTACTTCGACATCTGCAGGTCGGAGCGGTACACGCTGCCGCGGTCGGGCACGAAGTACAGCTGATGACTGCTGTCCTCGTATATGTCGCGTATCTTCTGCTTGTGGATGAAGTCTTTCGGAAACATTTCCGTGTCGAGGCTTTCGCCGTTCCACAGGGCCATGCCGTTCTCGGTACATATCCAGCCGCGCCCGGCGCTGTCGAAGAATATCTCGTACACATTCCCTGCCGGAAGCCTGGAGTTACGGCTGGTCCACACGTCGGGATGACGGTCTTCGTGAAAGCGCACCAGCCCCTCGGACGTGCCGGCCCAAATGTCGCCGTGGTCGTCCTGCGTTATGTTGAACACCGAGGCATTGCCGGGAATGGCCCCGTTGCTGTCGAAGTCGCTGATGTCGCCGGTCTGCGAATCGAGACGGTACATGCCACCGTTATAGGTGCCCACCAGATATTGATGCCTACCCATAGGAGCGATGCAGAATATGATGTTGGAGCGCAGTTGCGGGTATGCGTGATGCCGGAACGTGCCGCGCGTGTCGTCCACCACAAAGAGTCCGTCGCGCGTGCCTATTATCTTGGTAGTACCGTCAAAGGCTATCGCACGCACGGCATAGCGGTTGCTGTCGAATCCCGCCGCCGGATACGCATAGGTGTTGAAATAATTGTGGCTGTCGGGCGTATAGTCCAGTCCCATCTGGTAATATCCCACCCACAGCAGCCCGAGATTGTCGACCATGACGGAATACACGGAATTCGACTTCAGCCTTACCGTACCTTCGGACGTAGAGAGGCGTTCCTCCACCCTTCCGGTGGCAGGCGAATAGCGGAACACGCCCTCGCCGTCGGTCGAGATCCACAGATCCTTGTTGCCGTCTACAGCTATGTCGGTAATAAGGTTATTGCCTGTCTGCACCGGCACGCCCATGCGCTGGCTTTCGATGTCGAAAGGCACTAAGCCCACGTTGCGCATACCGATGTATATCCGGTTGCCGGCCATGGCTATGTGCGTGCACTCTCCGCCGCCGGGCATGGGGAACGAACGGATCTGCTGCGTGTCGATCACATAGCGGTACAGCGTGTGCGTCGTGGCGGCCCACAGGATGCGGTCGTCCTGCACCAGCACGTCCATGAACCTGTAGTCGGGGCGGCGCAGGTCGGCCTCGGTCGAGATCTTGTCCAGCTGCTTCTGCCGCGTGTTGTACTTGAACAGTCCCTGGTCAGTGGCGATGTATATGTTGCCGGAGCGGTCGTGGGCCAGGGCGTTGACCGGCATGCTTATCCTGTCGGTCTGCATGCGTTTGGGCTGCACGGTGCTGGCCGGCATAACGCTCAGACCCGACGTGGTGCCGATATACAGGTCGCCCTGCTTGGTGTGCAGTATGGCGTTGACGCGGCCCAGCCCCTTGGATTTGTCGGTCAGAGGGTACGACACTATCGAGTTGCCGTCGTAACGGTCTATGGCCGACTCGGTGCCCAGCCAGATATAGCCCTGATAGTCTTTATATATTGTATTGACCAGTATGTCGCTCAGGCCGTCGCGCCCCGTCAGCGTCTTGAACTGACGCACCTCGCCTAGGCTCTCGGTCAGTCCGAAAGCCAGCACTAACAATATGGTGGTCAACGCACGTCTGATCAGTCGCATAGTCATTAATAGCTTATCAAGTTTATAGAGTTTATAAAGTTAAGATAACAGTGTTGTCTTACGTCCGTTTTGGTATTCTCCTAACTTTCTAAACTCCTTTAACTTTCTCAACTTTAATTTCGGCTTACCGGAGTTGTATATTGCAAAATTAAAAAATATTTTGCACTTTTTCAAAACAGGATGCATTTTTTAACACCCTGCGTTTGAGTGTCAATTATACCATGCCCGTATTATAGGCAAATGGTGATTTATAGGTGGTGTGACTCTTTAATCCACAGAGCAGTTATACATTGGGACACCCGTGAGGGCATACATTAGTTATTCAAGTTATTAAGGTATAAAGTTGTTATTGTCAACGCTTCCGGAGCATGGCTCCGGAAGCGTCGCTTTTCAGGGATGTATGGGAAATATGAGAGGTGCGGGATTTATGGGAGGTGCGGGATTTATGGGAAGTGTCCAAGCGGCCGTGCATTAAAAATGGAAGTTGAAGCCGGCCATCACCGTGGCGCGGGGCATCGGGTAGCCGTCGTTGATCTCATATTTCTGCGCCAGGAGGTTGTCTCCCCTAACCCAGACGTCCACCCACTTGGCGATACGGTACTGGCCGCGCAGATTCCACAGCACATAACTTTCCTTATTGGGGTTGTCGCCCACCGCCGTGTAGAGGTCGGCAACGTACTGTACGCCCGTGGCGGCGTACCAGCGGCCTTTCATAAACTCGGCACCTACGTACAGTTTGTGCTCCGGAGCGGCTATCACGGGGTTCTTCATGTGCAGATAGCTGTAGTTGGCATTCACGCGCCATGCGGAGCTGATGCGGTAGCCTCCCTGCAGCTCCACGCCTGCGTTCTTCACTTTGCCGGTGTTCCGGTTCAGCATACCTGTGCCGTTGGGGTTCCTGAGCGTCACTATCAGGTTCTTGCCGTCGATATAGAACAGATTGACGCCGTAACGCAGCCGGCCGTCAAGCAGCTGTTGCGACATAGCAATCTCATAATTCCACATCGACTCGGGCTTCAGGTCGGGATTCTGCGGCGGAAACATATACATCTCGCGCAGTATGGGATAGCGGAATCCCTTGGACGCCGAGGCCTTCAGTTCGATGATGCGCGGCAGATGGAACGCGAGTCCGGCCTGCGGCACCCATTCGGTGCCGACGCGGGTGTGATGGTCCACACGCACACCGGCGTTCAGCGACAGCCATTGCCACAAATCCTGACGGAAATCCATATAACCGGCGTATTCATCCTCATGCTTGTTCACCAGGTCGCGGCGCGTACCCTCCTGCGGGCCGTCCACATAGTCGGTCCGGGCCTTGCCGCCGTAGCGGAACCAGTCGAAGCCCAACGTTATGCGGTTGCCCTGCCAGAACCGGGTGCTCTGATAGGCCGACACGCCGATCATGTCGTCGTACGACTTGAAGCGGCCGTCCTGCGAGGTCTGGCCGTTGCTCGGTGTGTAGCCGTCGTTGATCCAGTGGTTGCCCCAGTTATAGAATAAGCTGACGGCACCCGAGGTGCGGTCGTATTCGTTCGACACCACCATCGACGCCACGCCGCGCGTGATGCGCTGGTAGCCGTCGACCAGCGGCGCATAGTCCGGGCCGGGACAGTGGGCGTTGTAATGCGTCACGTTCACGTCGGCGAAGGCCTGCCAGTGGCTGCTGAAGTCATAGCCAATCTTGGCGTAGCCGCCGTATTGCTCGAAGCCCATGTCCTTGCGGTGGCCGTCGGTACGGTTGTACGACGCGCTAACCACGCTGTTGAATCCATGCTTGCGGACGGTGTTGGTCACCTCGGTCTCGAGCGTGTTGTACGATCCGTAGCCTGCGCGTACATGGGTGCGGACGCCGTCGCCGTGCATCCGGCGCGTCACGATGTTCACCACGCCTCCCATTGCATTGGAGCCGTACAGCACCGACGCCGGGCCACGCAACACCTCCACCTTGTCGGCCAGCAGCGACTGGTACGAGTCGGATATGGGATGGCCGAATATGCCGGCATACTGCGGATGGCCGTCTATCAGCACCATCATGCGGGCGTTGCCGCCGCTCAGTCCGCGTATGGAGATTCCGCCTGCCGAGCCTCCCGACGAGCCGTAACCCAACACGCCGCGCTCGGTGACGAACAGTCCCGGCACCTCGGCTGAAAGCACCGGCAAAAGCGACGGCTCCATGCTGTGCTCTATGGTCTCGCGGTCCACTATCGACACCGTCTGCGACAGATGGCGCACGTCGGTGCGGTCGCGCGTGCCTGTCACCACCAGGTCGGGGATGGACTGCACGCTGTCAAGTCCCGACGCCGGCGAAGAGGCCCGCAGACCGCCTGCCGGTATCGTCGTTGCCGCCATTATCACAATGGCGGGCAATAATCTGCCTGCTATGTTAGTGGTCATCCTATGTTATTTCCCGTCTATGTTCACTATATTGTACTGCTTGGAACCGAGGCCGATCTTTTCGGCCCAGTCGATGGTGTGCGTGCCGTGCTGCTTGTCGATGCGCCGTATCAGGTCGGTAGGATCGTTGTGTGCCGTCACCTTCTGCTGATTGATGATGTCGACGCAGGCCTGGTCCAGAGCTACCGGGTCGGTCGAGGCGAGGATGCCGTAATCCTCCAGTTTGACCGGTGCGGGATGGGCCACGCAGTCGCAGTCCACGGTCATGTTGTTCATCACCGAGATATAGATTATGCCGTTCTCGCGGTTGAAGTAATCGGCCACGCCCTGGGCCGCGGCTGCCATCGACTCCAGGAAGTCGTCCTGCTTCGCAATCATGGACCAGAGTTCGTCGGTATTGGAAGTGGCGCCGGCGGTGTGGATGTATGCCTTGCCGTCACGGCTGGCGCAACCGATGCTCATGTTCTTCAGCGCACCGCCGTAGCCGCCCATCGGGTGACCCTTGAAATGGTTCAGCATCACCATGAAGTCGTAGTTGGCCAGGTGGCCGCCCACGAGGTCGTATTTCAGGTGTTTCTTGTCGCGCACCGGTATGCGGATCTGGTCGTACTCGTCCATCAGGTCTACGGGCGCGATGCTGTCGAAGCCATGCTCGTGTATCACCTTCCAGTGGTCGGCCGTCTCCATGCGGTCGCCTTTGTAAGCCGTGCGGCATTCCACGATTGTGCCGCCCACCTCGTTCACTAACGGACCTATCAGCGTAGGCTTCAGATAATTGGGATTCGTACCCTCACCGGTCGAAATTTTGACGGCCACGCGCCCCTTGGCCGGAACGCCGAGAGCCTTATATATCTTTATCAGGGCCTCCGGACTGATTTCGCGGGTCAGATACACCGTGCTCTGAGCCATTGCCGAGGCGCCCACCATCAGCGCCATCCCCAGGCATGCTATAATCTTTTTCATCTTCATAATGCGGTTAATTGTTTCAAGTTACAAAGTTATAATCTTTTCTCAATATTCCAATTATCCAAAATACTTATCTCCTTACCCACATTGCCGATAAACACTCCGGCGCGGATTCTCCGAACAGCGGCGCGGTCGACACGCGGCTGACTGCCTCGGAGAGGCTGTTTCTCATTAACCTCACGATGGGCGGCGGCAGCGACAGCCGGCGCCGTCCTTCGTGGGGACAGGGTCGGAGCGACACAGCTTGGTCGGAGACCATGCCTCTGTACTGCACGATATGACCATGACTTTAGGCGAGCGGCATGGTCTCCGACCAAGCTGCGCCACACCCATATATCCCCACGAAGGCTGTCGAGCGCTACGCTCCCTCCAGCCATCGTGGGGTTAATGAGAAACAGCCTCTCCGAGGCAGCCGGTTCATCACATCATAAGATACGGGCGTGACGACGATAAGATACGGGCGTGACGACGTCATCGCCGCCTCAGGACTGGAGTGACGACGTCCACATCGTCAACATATAGGCGGTGAGGATACCCCCGGTCGACAACGCGGCTGACTGCCTCGGAGAGGCAGCCGGCCCATCACTTCATCGGACACCGCGTCACTGTTCCAGCCCTATGGGAAGCTTTTATTATCGCGGTGATTTGAATATTTAATGAGTCCGAAACGTTATAGAAACGTATTATAACTGAAAATTCCATTATCCGATGAATTACGTATTGCTAATCGTGGGCCTTGTGCTGATATTGGGCGGGGCCAATTATCTGACTGACGGCGCCGCGGCGATAGCCCGCAAATTCGGCCTGTCGGACCTTATCGTGGGCCTGACCATCGTGGCGTTCGGCACATCGGCCCCGGAGCTGACCATCAGCGTCATGTCGGCCGTAGACGGCAATACCGGCATGGCCATCGGCAACGTGGTGGGCAGCAATATCTTCAACACGCTGCTCATAATCGGTGCTGTGGCTCTGGCCCGACCCATACATATAGGCAAAGGAATAATGGTCAATGAGATACCGTTGGTGATACTGGCCAGCGTGGCCATCCTGGCCATGGGCTGCTCGCCGTGGCTGGACGGCACTCCGGCCGAAATCTCGCGCGTCAACGGCATCCTGCTGCTACTCTTTTTCGTCATATTCATGCGCTATATATTCTCACAGGCCGGGGAATCCAAACACGAACAGCCCGGGCAGCCTGCCGAGGCCAAGCCGCAGCCCGGGATGTGGCTGTCGGCCATAATGGTCGTCGGAGGCCTCGCCGCGTTGATTTACGGCGGCGACCTGTTTGTTGACAAGGCATCGGCCATAGCCAGGTCATGGGGCGTGAGCGACGCGATAATCGGCCTGACCATCGTGGCCGCCGGAACCTCCCTGCCGGAACTGGCCACATCCCTTGTAGCGGCTGTAAAAGGAAACTCCGGAATAGCCGTAGGCAACGTGATAGGCAGCAATATATTCAACATCTTCCTGGTGTTGGGCTGCGCCGCAGCGGTGCGGCCACTCCCCTTCGGCGGCATCTCCATGCTCGACCTCGGAGTGCTGACCGGCAGCGCCCTGATGTTCTGGTTCTTCGGATGGTTCTTCAAGACGCGTACCATCACCCGCATCGAGGGTGCAATCATGGCCCTATGCTATATTCTCTACATCACCTTCCTCGTAATCCAGGCCAATGCATGATGCCTATGAATATTGCATGAAATTATTTATCATGAACAACATAACGACTTCTGTTTTACTGCTGGCCGGCGCGCTCGCACCGTGCTGCGCCTGTGCGGCCAATCCTGTAGCCACAGGTTACGGCGAGGCCAAGGAATCAAAGGACATATCATTTACAGTCTCCAATCCGTCGGACGTGACACGCAACGAGATGGTGGAGATAGCCGGCGCCCCTGCCTCTACCTTCCGGCTGCTGGATGCCCGCGGCGATGAAGTGCCGTACCAGATCACCCACGACGGCAAGTTGATTTTCCGCGTATCCATCCCCGCAAAGGGGGGCATAGACTACAAGCTGGTTCCCGGCACTCCGATGCCTGTCGACACCATCTGTTATGGCCGCATATTCCCGGAACGCAAGGACGACCTGGCGTGGGAGAACGACCGCGGCGCGTTCCGTGCCTACGGCCCTGCACTGCAACGGAGCGGCGAGAAGGCATACGGCTACGACGTATGGACCAAGAGCGTGACGGAACCGGTGCTGGAACAGCGTTTCCATGATGACATAGTAAATAAAATCTCGTTCCACATCGACCATGGCAAGGGTATGGACATGTATGCCGTAGGTCCGACTCTTGGCGGCGGCACATCCGCCCTGATGCTGCCGGGCGACAGCATCGTGATGCCTTACTGCTGGGCCGAGGCCCGCGTGCTGGACAACGGTCCCCTGCGCTTCACCGCCGAACTGACCTACAATCCCGTCAGGATAGGGGGCAAGAATGTCGTCGAGCATCGCCTTATCACGCTCGACGCCGGCGACTGCCTCAACAAGACCACAGTATGGTACGACAACCTCCCTGCCGACGCCCGTCCCATAGCCGGCATCGTGGTACACGGTTCCAATCCGCAAGGCTATGACTTCGGCAACGGTTATGTCACATATACGGACTATACCCAGGAACCGGGCAAAAACAACGGCGAGATCTACTTGGCTCTGTGCGGCGACAAGACCATGAAGGTGCGCTACATACCGTTTGACGCACCGCGCGGCGACGCCGTGGGCCATGTGATACTGTCCGCCCCCGAAGGCGCCGACCGCATGACCTATTACTGGGGTTCCGGCTGGTCGAAAGGCTTCGTGCCCGACGCCGCCCAATGGCGAGCCATAGTCCGCTCCCGGTCCGACGCCCTCTCCCTGCCGCCTCTGACCGTCACCTTCAAGTAACCGACATCACTCCTTGTAGATATCCTCAACGTAGATATCCTCAACGCATCGTATTGCAGGTACAGACATCATTTATGTGGACTTCATGGAGCGCATCAAGTAAAATGCGCTCCATGACTGTATATCCCGCTGCGTTAGGGTGGACAGCCGGGCTTTCATCGGAATACGCAGAATCCATCGATGTCCCGCAATCGTTGACCAATGCACTGAAATAGTCAGCATACGGAATGCCTTCAGCTTCGGCATACGCCTTAACCCTGGCATTGAGTCTCCGGATCTTATCCATGGCATCCTTCACTTCCGGCCTCCAGCTGAATCCCTGAGCCGGCAGGCATGACGCCAAAATCACCTTGATTCCGTTGGCCCGAGCCAGATCCACCATTGAGCGGACATTCCCGAAGGTCGCGTCCTCATCGTACTCGCCGGCATTCAATGCGATATCGTTTGTCCCGTAATTTATAACCACTGTTTCCGGATTCAGATCAATGACATCGGCACGGAAACGCAACAGGAACTGCCAGGTTGTCTGTCCGGCTATGCCGCGGCCGATTATTTCGGGATGTGTCTGGAAAAGATGCGGAGCACGTGCCGGCCAGAAATCGGTAATGGAATTTCCCATCAATACCACCCGGCCTGGGACAGGAGGAAGCGAAGACAGTTGGGCGTTGGCATCGGCGTATCGGTTGAAATTGGCGAAACGCACCGCATCCTCGGCATTTGACGGCAACGACAATGAAAGGGCATACAGAAGAACCCAGCCCACTATAGCCGGCGTACTTGTTGAATTACTTAAAAAAGCAAGGTAACGGTTATTCATTTTATATTTTTTTGTTAACGTCTGTCAAATATTACGTATTTTTGCAAAATTAAATATGCGATATATGCCGGCATACGACAATCTTCAAAAACCGTGCAACAATACGTTTAGGATACGTCTTTTGCAATAATCTTGCATCCTCCTGCAATATCGTTGCATGGTCCTTGAGCATCAAGCATATATATTTGCAACATTAAAAGAACCACCGTGAAAAAACTGATTCTCACATTCATTATAATTGCCTTTATGACACTGCATGCCGCAGCGTCGCTGTACCGCAGCTATCAGACCGACGACGGACTCTCGCACAACGGCGTATGGGCCGTGATGCAGGACAGCCGCGGATTCCTATGGTTCGGCACCAACGACGGTCTGAACAGGTTCGACGGACTGAACTTCAAAGTCTATCGGCGTGTAGACAACGACAGTCTGAGCTTAGGCAATAATTTCATCCACTGTCTGCTGGAGACTCCCGGCGGCGACATTCTTGTGGGCACCAAGGAAGGATTGTACAGCTATAATCCCGACAGGGACGATTTCCGCCACGTTTCACTTGACGGACACCGGTTCGGCGATGACCGCAACAGCATTCACTGTCTTGTGATTGACAAATCCGGCCACCTCTGGGTTGGATGCTATGGACAGGGGGTGTACCGTCTTGACCCGCAACTGCATGTAGTCCGGCATTATGGAGGCAAACAGCTGCCGTCTCGATTCGTCACGGCTATGGCTACCGACATATCCGGGGCGATATGGATCGGCACCGATAATGCCGGCATATTCCGTCTTGACCCGGCTACGGGCAAAACCACACCCACGCCCGTCTCGGGGGAAAACATTCAGACTATATACCGCCAGAACGACAACACCCTCTGGATAGGCACCCTTACCGACGGCCTGTTTCATTTCGATCCACGCTCCAACTCAGTCCGGCGCATCACCCTCACCACATCCTCCAATGCACCCGTACATGACATAAAGGCCCTTACTCCATATAGTCCCAACGAGCTGATAATGGGGTCTGAAAACGGTCTGCTGAAACTGGACCGCAACGCCCATACGCTACGGCAATTCGATGACGGCAATTCATACGACAACCTGCCCGACAAAAGTATCTTTGCAATAACGCGCGACAATGAAGGCGGACTGTGGCTCGGCACTTATTTCTACGGCGTGTGCTATCTATCACCACGCATCAACGCCTTCTCATATTACGAGGTAGGACATCACGACAGGAATAGGGCACGCACCAACAAGATAGTAAACCGTATAGTAGAGGTTTCTGACGGAAACATCGTACTGGCCTCGAGCGGCAACGGCATAAATACGTTCAACCCCGCCACCCGAGATATGTCGATATTCCCGGTAAATGGTCTGTCCGACAATATCCAGGGAACGATGGCCAACGGCAACGAATTGTGGATCAGCGACTACGATCGAGGCATCATCGTGGCCGGATACCCTTCGGGCAATATCACCGCCACATATACCACCGCCAACGGACTGCCCTCGAATGTGGTGAATGTCATGTACCGCACGTCCAACGGACGTATATATGCGGGAACCTCACGCGGAGCCGCAGTATTCGACGGCATGAAATTCAACAGAATCAAAGAGTTACAGTCTGCCGCAGTAATGAAGATACTTGAGGATTACGAAGGCAACCTCTGGTTCGCCACTCATTTCCACGGACTGTACCGCATGAGTCCCGACGGCCGGTTCATAAACTATGTGCATCGAACCGGCAACCCGAAGACCGTGCCCGGCAACAACCTCAATAATATATTTCTTGACTCTCGCGGCAAATTATGGATCGGCACCGAGGGCGAAGGACTCGCGCTGTTCAATCCCTCCACAGGCAAGGTGGAGCGGCGTTTCACAGAGGCGCTCGGCGGACTGCCGTCCAATATCATCTACTCCACTCAGGAGGACATGAACGGCAATATCTGGGTATCCACAGGCGGAGGTCTCGTCAAAATATCGGCCGACGACTACTCGATACGCGATTTCCGATACCTCGAGAATCTACTGAAGATACACTATACGCACAATTCTTCGCTCCGTTCAGGTAAGGGCGACATGCTTTACTTCGGAGGCTCAGGCGGTTTCATAGCATTTGATCCCGCCTCCATACGCAAAAACGACATCGTTCCTGCGGTGCGCATCACGGATTTCTTTGTCAACGGCCTGCGCGACAAGCGCAAGCCCGACGGAGACTCGGAAATCGAGCTGGCCTCGTCGGAATCCACATTCGGGTTCGACGTGGCATGCCTCAGCTACCTCTCTCCGGAACAGAACCGGATCGCCTACCGCCTGAAGGGATTCGACGAGACATGGAAGACACTTCCGGGCACCGAACGGCATATAGAATATATGAACATTCCCGCCGGCAGATACATCCTGCAGATTAAAGGCGCTAACAACGACGGAGTCTGGAGCGAGCCCATTGAACTGAAACTCGCCGTAAAACGGCCTTTCATGCTGTCCAACGCAATGATTGTGGTGTATGTGTTGCTTTTCGGAATGGCGATGTATCTCCTGAAGCGCCGTATCGATGCTTCGCACCGACGCAAGATGGTGAAATTCAGCCATGCTAAGGAAAAGGAACTGTATGAGGCGAAAATAGGATTCTTCACCAACATCGCCCATGAGATCCGCACGCCCCTTTCCCTGATAAGCGCTCCGCTGGACACCATATTGAAATCGGGCGACGGCAACGAACGCACCCGACGTAACCTCGTGGTAATGAAAAGCAACGTGCAGCGGCTACTCGAGCTTATCAACCAGCTGCTGGATTTCCGCAAGGTGGAGTCCCAGCTGATGCGGCTGAGTTTCACGAGGTGCAACGCCTCGGAAATTGTGGAGGGGATCTGCAGCCGCTACGAGGAATTCACAGGTCTGCACGGCATCAGACTGGACCGAAGTGGCATTCAGCCCGGAATAGAATGCGCGCTCGACCCCGAGGCTTTCGAGAAAATCGTGGGCAACCTGATGTCGAACGCAATGAAATTCGCCGACAAACGCATCACCGTGTCCATGCACCTGGACCGGGAGGGACAAGCGCTTCGTCTTGAAATAGCAGATGACGGCCCCGGAATCAAGGGAAAGGACATAAAGCGCATCTTCGAGTCATTCTATCAGGTAGACGACCACGGCAAACATCCCGGCTCCGGACTTGGCCTGCCATTGGCCCGCAGCCTCGCCAGAATGCACAACGGCGAGATCAGCGTCGAGTCCGAATACGGCCACGGCAGCCGGTTCATCCTGACAATCCCTACAACGCTTCAGGCCGATTCACAGGATCATGACAAGACATCCGTCATAGAAGCAACCGATGAAAACGAGCCCAAGGATTCCGAAGCCTCATCCAGCCCGGAAGACCGCAGTATGCCCACAGTGCTGATAGTAGAGGACAACGACCAGTTACGTTCGTTCATCGCCGACAATCTCTCGGATGCGTTCAATACCCTTTCGGCCTCGAACGGCGTCGAAGCGTTCACCATTCTTGAAAACAGGAACGTAGACATCATAATCTCTGACATAATGATGCCTGACATGGACGGCATCGAGCTGTGCCGTGCCGTCCGCGGCAATCCCACGTTCTCGCATATCCCGGTCATCCTGCTGTCGGCCAAGACCGACATCGAGACCAAAGTAGAGGGCCTGAATATCGGAGCCGATGCATATATAGAGAAGCCGTTCTCCATCGAGCAGCTCCGCGCACAAGCTATCAGCATTCTTGACAGCAGGCGCAGGCTCAGGGAGAATTTTATAAAATCACCCCTCGATTTCTACAAGAACCCGCATGCCGAGGACACTCACGAAACAGAGAACGCAGAGTTCGTCAAGAAACTGAACGACCTCATTCTCGAGAACCTTACCAACGACAATTTCAACATCGACGGCCTTGCCCGTATGTTCCTGATGAGCCGTTCTAATTTCCACAAACGCGTCAAAGGCGTCACAGGAAAAACCCCTAACGACTACATCCGGATAGTACGCCTCAGCAAGAGCGCCGAACTCCTTGCCACAGGGCGTTACCAGATAGTCGAGGTATGCTATATGGTGGGATTCAATACCCCCTCCTACTTCTCAAAATGCTTCTTCGAGCATTTCGGCAAACTGCCCAAGGACTATATCAACGACCTGAACAAATAGAGTCGGCAATCCACCTGATAACTCAAACTAAACTAACCATACTTATGAAATCAAAAAATCTCATTGTCCTGCTTATGGCGGCGGTCACGGGCCTGCCGGTCGCGGCCCGCGACATCAACGTCAGCGGAACGGTGACCGACGCCTCGGACGGCGAGCCGCTGATCGGAGTCTCGGTCATAGACAAAGGCAGCAAACGCGGTGTCGTGACCGATGTCGAAGGCCGTTATTCGATAGTGGTGGACAACAAGGCCACGCTGCAGTTCTCGTACGTAGGCTACCGTACCACAAACGTGAAGGTAGACGGGGTGGAGACACACGATGTCGCGCTTGAATCCACGCAAGTTGCCCTCGAACAGGTCGTGGTAGTCGGATACGGCACGCAGAAGAAGGTGAATCTGACCGGATCCGTAGCCTCTGTGTCCGTCGGCAAGGACATGACCTCACGCTCCGTGCCCAACGTGTCGGCCGCCCTTTCGGGTCTGATACCGGGACTTTCGGTAAACCAGAGCACCGGCATGGCCGGCAACAACAGCGCGACCCTTCTGATTCGCGGCCTCGGCACGATCAACAACTCCGCCCCTCTGGTCGTGGTGGACGACATGCCCGACGTCGACATCAACCGAATCAACATGAACGACATCGAAAGCATCTCGGTGCTGAAAGACGCCACGGCGTCGTCAGTCTACGGATCGCGCGCGGCCAACGGCGTCATCCTGATCAAGACCAAGAACGGCAGCAAGAACCGTCCCACACAGATCAACTTTTCGGCCTCATACGGATGGCAGGAGGCCACACGGGCATACGACCTGCTCAGCGATTACGCCACGGCACTGCACCTGCACCAGCTCTCGGCCGCCACGAACCCCGGCACCAACGGTGTGCAACAGAACTATAAGGAGGGCACCATCGACCAATGGCTCGCCTTGGGCATGATCGACCCGGTGCGCTATCCCAACACCGACTGGTTCGACCATATCATGCGCACCGGAGCTCTGCAGACTTACAACGTATCGGCCACCGGAGGCAACGACAAGGCTAATTTCTTCGCTTCCGTGGGATACATGAACCAGAAAGGCCTGCAGATCAACAACGACTACGACCGATTCAACGTGCGCATGAATTTCGACTATATGATACTGCGTCAGCTCAAGGCCGGAATGCGCATGGACGGCAGCTGGAGCAAATACTCCTACTGCCAGAGCAACGGCTTCAACGGCGAGGACAACCGCATAGGCAATGCCGTGGCCGGAATCTACCCTTACGACCCCGAGACGGGACACTACGGAGGCCCGATGGCCTACGGCGAGCTCCCCGAGGCGTTCAATCCCCTCTGCGTCTACAACAACGCGGTCAAGAAGGAGAACCGGCAGGAACTGAACGGAACCGCTTTCCTTGAGTGGAACGCCTTCAAGGGATTCACCGCCAGGCTCGACTACTCGCTGCGCTACTACAACCAATACTACAAGGACGCCCCCATGCCGGTGCAGAGCTACGACTTCCAGACCGACAGCTACAAGGAACTCTGGTACATCCAGCCCAGCGCCGGCGTGACGGACCGTAACAACAACGGCTACAAGACCTTGCTGAACTTCCGTCTGAACTACAATCATGTGTTCGGCGACGCGCACGATCTCCGCATCATGGCCATCTACAGCGAGGAATACTGGTACAGCCGTTCCAACACCACGGGACGCGGCAACCGCATACACTCGTCGCTGTCCGAAATCAATTCGGCACTGACCACGACCCAAACCACATCCGGCACATCGTCGCGCGAAGGATTACGCTCCTTCATAGGCCGTGTCAGCTACAACGCGCTTGACCGCTATCTGGCCGAATTCAACTTCCGTGTGGACGGCAGCTCCAAGTTCCTGAAGGGTCACAGATACGGATTCTTCCCCTCCGGTTCCATCGGCTGGCGTCTCAGCGAGGAACCCTGGCTCAAGCCCCATGTCGAGTCATGGCTGGACAACGCCAAATTCCGCGCTTCGTACGGCCTGTTGGGCAACAACAGCGGTGTCGGGGCATACCAGCAACGAGAGATAATGGCACAGAACAACTATATGTTCGACGGTGCCATCGCTTCCGGTTTCGTATACCAGAAAATGCTCAACACCGCCCTGACATGGGAGAAGACACGCGTGTTCAACCTCGGACTCGACCTGGCCATGCTCAATTCCCGTCTGCTGGCCGAACTGGACTATTACGACCGGCTCACGACCGGAATGCTGCAGAACTCGCAGATGTCAATCCATCTGACAGGCGCATACGAGGCTCCCAAAGCCAATCTGGGCAACCTGCGCAACCGTGGCGTCGAAGTCAACCTGACATGGCGCGACCACGCCGCCGATTTCAATTACTCGGTCAACGCCAACGTATCGTACAACCGCATGAACCTCGAGAAATGGGGCGAATTCCTCGACAAGGGATACGTCTACCTGAACATGCCCTATCATTTCACCTACTATATGCCCACGCTTCCGGGACTGGCACAGACTTTCCAGGACACCTACGACTACGCCGACCAGGGAGCCAAGCCGGGCGACATCATCCGTCTGGACACCAACGGCGACGGCGTGATAGACGGCAACGACAAGGTGGCCGATGTAAACAGCCTCCGCGACGCGCCCACCACCAACTTCGCCCTCAACTTCAAGGCCGACTGGCGCGGATTCGACTTCGCGATGCTGTGGCAGGGCTCGGCCGGTCGCCGCGACTTCTGGATCAACAAATACAACACCTGCATCCTCCCCACGCAGTCGTACACCCCGACCGACAACCACCTCACCAAACCCTGGTCGTGGGAAAACCGGGACGGCGAATGGGAACGGCTCGGAGGCAACGCCACGAACCCGACCGAGAATGAATTCCACCTGCGACGTATGGATTACTTCCGGCTTAAGAACATTCAGCTCGGATACACCCTGCCGCGCAAAATCACCACTAAATTCTGGGTACAGAACCTGCGCGTGTACTTCAGCGCCGACAACCTCCTGACCCTCACCTCATACGAAGGTCTTGACCCCGAGAAACCCGCCAACTCCGGCGACCTGTATCCCACCACCCGAACCTATACACTGGGCATCAACATATCATTCTAACGACATAAACATGAAATACAGACATATCATCCCCTTGCTACTGCTATCGGCTGTGTCGCTGCAGTCGTGCCGCGACCACCTTCTGGATCTGGAGCCGACCGATTCACTGTCAAAGGAAAATTTCTGGAAAAACGAAAGTGACGCCACCTCGGCGCTGGCCGGAGTATTGTCCGACACCAGATATCTGTTCTGCCGTGACTATTATCTGGACGGACTGGGCGAATACGTGAAGATGCGCGGCAACTCCTTTCTGGCCAACAACGGCAACAACGGGCGCGCATATATGGGCCGCTGGGATTACCTTCCCTGGGGATTCGGCGGATATTTCGAGAACATGTACAAATACTGCTACGGCGCAGTGAACCGCGCCAACTACGTAATCGAGAACGTGGAGGCCATGATTCCGAATGCCAAAAGCGACGAGGAGCGTCAGAACCTGCACACCATCATAGCGGAATGCAAGCTGATGCGCGCACTGGTCTACTTCCGGCTCATCTCATGGTGGGGCGACGTGCCCTACATAGACTGGAACGTCAAGAGCAACGACGAGGTGGCATCCATATCGCGCACTCCCATCTCGCAGATATACGCCTCCCTGATGGCAGACTTCGACGAGATCATTCCCGCATTGCCCGACAAAGCCAAAATCCGGGGACGCTACAGCAAGCCGGCGGCCATAGCCCTGCGCGGCAAGATCAACCTGTTCTGGGCCTCATGGAACCATTACGGCTGGCCGGAACTGGACACGTTCACTCCCTCCGAAAGCGAGGCGCAACGCGCTTATAAGGCTGCGCGGGCCGATTTCGGATCGGTCATAAATGATTTCGGACTCGACCTGTTCCGCGGCGGTGAGCCCGGTGAATGCGACGCTCCGGCCGAGATGTGGCCCGACGGCACCGTCATCGACGGCGTCGACCTGTCGGGACGCGTCAAAAATTTCGGCGGCGCCGAAAAGCTGCCCAACTACTTCTACCTGTTCCTGCCCACAGCCAACGGCGACCCTGAATTCGTGTTCACATTCGAGCACGGCGGCACCAGCACCGACCAGGGCGACCAGCTGATGCGCGACTTCGCGGGCCGTACCGTGCAGTACTCGCAGTCGTGGGTCAATCCCCGCGCTTGCATAGCCGACCGTTACCAGAGCACCGTCACCGGCGATTTCTGCACGCCGATGGTGCAGATGTCTCCCGGCATAAAGTCCGTGAACGCCCCGAATTCCACTCTCAATCCCCAGTCGTACGCCAACCGCGACTACCGCATGAAGGCATCCATAATGTGGAACTACGAGCAGTGCATGGGCATGATGTCCCTTAAGGAAACCGGACTCACTCAGTATGAATACAAGAACTGGGAAGGCGCCCTGTCATCATTCAGCGTGGGTGACGACGGCAAGGTGACCGAACACAAGCACATCACCTACAACGTTCTGTCCACCACAGGCTATGTGTTCCGCAAGTTCGTGCGCAACTATGCCGGGCAGGAACGCACCGACGGCGACTTCAACTGGCCGGTGATCCGTCTGGCCGACGTATTCCTGATGTATGCCGAGGCCGACAACGAAATCAACGGACCGACGGCTGAAAGCATCGCCTTGGTGAACCGTGTGCGTCACCGTGGCAACCTTCCGGCTCTCGCCCCTGACAAATGCAATAACCGTGACAATTTCTTCGACGCCATCGAGCAGGAGCGCATCGTCGAGCTCCTTGCCGAAGGTCACCGTATATGGGACCTGCGCCGCTGGCGTCGTCTGGAACACGTCTACGGCGGAATCGGCAGCAAGGGCTACAAATGGTTCGACATATTCGGCGCCCTGGAGAACGAATTCTGGGTTAACTCTCCGTCGCTCCACTACGAACAGTGCTACATCTTCCAGATTCCCGAATCGGAACGCAACAGAAACCCCAACCTGACACAGAACAAACCCTGGAGATAACCACAACGAATCCAAAACAATAATCATGAAAAGGATAAAGACAATATTCAATATACTGACGGTATGCGTCGCCTTCCTGGCGATGACGGTGTCATGCTACGACAATCCCGTGGACGACGACGGGCTGCTGATCACCGACCGCGACGAGTGTTACGTCAGCAACTTCGACCTGACCGGCACCGACCACCTCACCGTGCGCGTGGGAGACGCCATAATAGACAACGACGCCTGCACCATACACGTCACCGTGGCCTACGGAACCGACCTGCGGCATCTCTATCCCCGGTTCTCGCTTGTCACCGACGCCATTCTCGAACCTAAGGTCGAGGGCATGACGGACTTCTCCGACCTCGACAACCCGCGGCAGTACACCGTAGTGTCGGGCAGCCGCCGCGTCCGAAAGACATATACAGTTTACGTAACAGTCCAGCAACCCACATCGCAGTCATGAAAAAGATATATTCCCTGATAACGCTTGTCCTGTTCAGTATGGCGTTCACCGCCTGCACGGACCGGGACGACAATGAGATCAAACCCATAAACAACAAGTGCCTGAAACGCACGCAGGGGCCCAACATCGTGGGCAACGACATATATTTCGTCTATGCCATGGCTATGCCCTACGGCTCCGGACAGCTTCAGACTTGCTCCGTCGAGGCGTCAATCCCCGGAGCGGACGGCACATGGCTGGAACACAACTCGTACCACACCAATTCCTCCGGCTTCGATGTGGCGGTGCCTGTAGGAACGCCGTCGGTCACCGACGGCACGGTCACTACGGTCACGTTCAATACCGACACCTGTGCAGCCGCGCTGCGTTATTATTACCGCATTCCCGAAGAAGCCCGCGGCAAGGAGGTGAAGTTCCACTTCACGGCCACGGCCCGCAACGGCCGCACCGTGTCGATGGAGATGGGTCCGTACACTATCAGCCGGCAGTACATGGCCCGCGACATCACCCTCTCCAAAAGCCGGTGCTACATCTCGCTTCAGGACATGACGGCCTATACCCTCGAGGAAGCCCGGGAAATACCCGAACGTATCGACCTTGTGTATCTGTGGCGCAACAAAACCAACCAGGGCGTGGAGTTCGGACACACCTTCGCCGCCCCTGCAGCCGACCGCGAATGGCTGGACAATCTCGAGGTGCCCGAATCGATGAACCGCGACCTGCACATACGCAAGGAATGGGGCATAATAGACGGACATCTTACCGACGAGCCCGACTACGGGACATATATCGACGACGTGGATTTCGAGACGATACAGCTGGCGGACATGCCCGACTACTGCGTCAACATGAAAGAGAAAGGCGGAATGTGGATCGAGACGGCCGACGGACGTTACCGCGCATTCATATACATCAATTCGTTGCGCGCCACGTCGGGGGGAGTCATCAGCATCAAGCGATACGACATGCAGTGATACAAAAATATGGAATGCTCCGGTGATGAACGGATTCTTGCACACAATTACAGGATAATTATATTCCATGCCGCGATTATAGGCTAACTTGCGACATCAAAGTTAACCTTCGCGATTCAAACCGTTTTCAGATACTTTTGATTTAACCCTTAAATAATGATTATGAAACTCAAATCACTGTCACTCGCATTGGCGATAGCGGCCGGAACGATTCCGGCGTTCGCCCAGGCACCGACTGCACCGGCACCCACGCCGGCACACAGTCCCGACAAGGTGAAGTCGTCGTTTTCCGATGCCTACACCCCCTTCACCAAATGGGATCGTCAGCATGGCGCGACCATGGAGACCATCACTATCAACGGCGATGACCATATCCTGAAATTCACCGGCGACTATGTGGCCGTGAGCGTGGGCGGACGTAAGCTCAACGACATGGAATACATGCACGCCGACGTATATGCACCCGAAACCGGAGGCGTGAGTCAGGTACGCTTCGGATTCGCCCTGTTCAGCGGCGGCGAAAAATACGCCGACGCCTACAACACAGACACTCCGGCCGGCCAATGGACCTCTATCGACATCCCACTGTCGGCCTTCAACGGTTATGACTTCTCCAACGCGCAGGTGTTCCGCATGACGATGACCAAAACTCCGGGCAACACGTTCTATATGGACAACGTGTATTTCTACACCACCAGGGAGCCTGAGAACACATTGCCTGCCGTACCGGCGCCGACGCCCAAAATCGACGCGGCCAACGTGCGGTCATGCTACAGCGACGCATACACCAGCTCGTTCGAGTTCAACGGATACAACAACAACGGCTGCCAGATCACCTCGCGTGAAATAGCTCCCGGCGAGCATGTCCTGGAAATCAAGGATTTCCGCTGGATTCATTTCGCGCTGGGTCAGGAAGCCGGCGTCAGCACCGTCGACCTCTCCGGTCTGGAGCGCGTGCATTTCGATGTATATGTTCCGGAAAACAACGTGACCACCGCGATACAGCCGGGAATGTACAACGTGGCTTCAAAGAAAGAGGCCTATTCGGGCAAGCAGAATCTTACCCCCGGCAAGTGGGTCAGCGTCGACCTCAAGATGCAGGATTTCAAGAATGTGGGGCTGTCGGCGGTAAACAACATCACCTTCAAGGATCCCGCCGGCAAGACCGGCCTTGTGTACCTCGACAACGTATACTTCTATAACGGCTCGCCTGTGGTGGATCCGGATCCCGATCCCGATCCCGACCCCGACAATATCCCCGTCGCCCCCGTTCCCACTCAGGATGCGGCCGATGTCAAGGCGTTCTTCTCCGACGCATATCCCAATCTGTTCGGCAAGTTCGAGATCGCCAACTACGGCGAAGGCACTGTGGAGATACTCGATCAGGCCGAAGGCCAGCAGGTATGCCGCATCACCAATTTCAACTGGGTGCCTGTCAACCTGGGACAGCGTGACGTTTCCGACAAGGGATACGTTCACTTCGACATGTACACACCCGCTTCCGACGCCGTGGCTTCCGTCAACGTGGGCTTCCAGAACTGGAACGCCGCCGACGGCTCGGCCTACGAGATCGAGGGCGAGGACTTCAACTACCGTGCGCTCGTACCGGGTCAATGGAACTCGTTCGACATTCCTCTCGCCAACTTCCATGACTTCGACTTCGCCACGCAGATGGCCGTGCTTCGTCTACGCAAGGGAGGCTCGGGCAAGACCCTGTATGTTGACAATGTTTACTTCTGGGGCAATCCCGGTCAAGGCCCTGTCGATCCCCCGGTTCCCGGTGACGAGGACATACAGGATGACACTCCCGGCGAACTGCCCGACATGAACACCCCGATGTTAGGCGTCAACCTCTCGTCGGCTTCCGGCGGCAGCGTGCCCGGCACCTTCGGCTTCGACTATATGTATCCCCGTATACAGGACCTCCGCTACTTCAAGGCCAAGGGAGCGCGTCTGATACGTCTCCCCTTCCGTGCCGCCCGTTTCATCGAGGACCTGAAGAATCCCGCACCCGACTACGCCAACGATAAGAGCGATGTAGCCGCCATGAAGGAGGTTGTGGCAGAAGCCGAACGCCTCGGAATGTGGGTGTTCCTCGACGCGCACGATTATGCTGAGCGCACCATCGACGGCACGCAGTACAAGATCGGCGAGGGCGAGTACACCATCGAGCGTTTCGCCAAGATGTGGGGCGCCATAGCCAACGAGTTCAAGGATTACAAGAACATCTGGGGCTATGACCTGCAGAACGAGCCGAAGGTAAACGCGCAGACACTGGTCGAGGCTTACCAGGCTGCCATCGACGAAATACGCAAGGTCGACACCAATGCGCAGATTATCGTCGAGGGCACCAACTGGGCTTCCGCCTACGAATGGATCTACGGTGATCACGCCGACAAGAACTATCCCGGCTACAGCACCGAAGTGGAATGGAGCTACAAGGAGAACAGCCCCTGGCTGCTTGCCGGGCTGAAGGACCCGCAGAACAAGATTGTGTTCCAGGCTCACGGTTACTTCGACAAGGACAATTCCGGAACTTATCAGAAAGGCTATCAGGAAGTAGACTACCGCAAGCGCTTCCTGCCATTCCTGGAATGGTGCCGCACCAACAACGTGAAAGGCCTGATCGGCGAGTTCGGCGTTCCCTACAACGGCCATTCCAGCGGCGACCCGCGCTACATGGATATCCTTGACGGTGCGCTGCAGCTGTTCCGCGAATACGGAATGAACGCCACCTACTGGTGTGCCGGCGCCATGTATGAGAGCAATTCCCTCACCTGTCAGCCCGACAAGAGCGCCCTTGGCAATTATCTGGCCAAGAACGAGAAGTCGACGATGAAGGTGCTGGAGAAGTACTTCAACGACTGGGCTCAGCAGAGCGGTATCCCGAGTTACGACGCGACAGTCTCACAAACCGGCGACGGCCGCACCTACAACCTGATGGGTGTCGAAGTCGACGAGAATTATGTTGGCATCGTAATACGCGACGGTAAGAAATACATTCAGAAATAATCAATAACCCTTCTATATGCGAAACCATGTCAGGCCGACACATCCGGTCTGATATGGTTTCCCCTCTCCAATCAGGAAACACGATGAGACGTCTGATTCTGTCAATAATCACAACCTTTGCAGTCATTCATGCTGCCGGAGCGACCCTGGACGGCGTGCGCGACGCCATACGTGCCGAATACCTTTCCGTTCCACCGTCGGCTCAGACTCCGGGATGGGTCTCCGCGATAGGGCGCGACGGCCGCTGGCCGGACATAGACTATTCCGATGACTCGCGTTCGCTATGGCAGCTTGAAAAACATCTGGACCGCCTTGTAGACATGGCGCTTGCCTACGAACAAGGCTCAAAGAAGGACAAAAAGACGTATCGGGCCGTCGTCAACGGTCTGAGCCATTGGTTCGGTGCCGGCTACCGCAACAGCAACTGGTGGTACGGCAAAATAGGCGTGCCGCGCCGTATGCTGGCCCTGGCATATATTCTTGACAATGACCTTCCCTCCGCCCTGCGCGACTCGGTAGACCGATCACTGTCGGCCATAGATTCCGAGGATTTCCCTGCACGTCCGGGAGGCGACCGCATCCAGGTCCTGGGCAACCATGCAAAAGTACTCGTCTGGCGCCGCGACTATAAGGACGCCGCATCAATATTCAGGAAAATCGAGAACGAGGCGCGCATCGCTCCGCTCGAAGAAATCATGTACGACGCCACCGGTGGTCCGGCTGTGCGCAACACGTATATGCCGGCCGGACGAGGCGTCCAGGCCGATATGACTTTCCACCACCGGGGCGACCGCGTGAATTCAACGCTCACCTACGGCATGGAGCTCCCCGAATTCTTTTCATACTGGGCCGCGTTGCTGCGCGACACCGAGTGTCGGTTCGACAGCACGGGCGTCAATTTCGTAATCGACTATTATCTCGACGCCGTATGCCGCCATCTGGTAGCGGGACGGTATGCCGAGCCATCTATAATGAACCGTGAGATAGCACGCCCCGGCGAGGGTGTCATCACGCCGCGGCTTGCCGAGAAGCTGCTGTCGGTGTCCGACGGATACCGCAGCGGCGAATTGCGCCATTTCGCCGACGTACAGGCCGGCAAGGCGACACACCAAGCTTCATACGCACATCACTTCTGGCAATCGGACTATTTCGTGTTTTCACGACCGGAGTTCCAGACCTCCGTCCGTATTCATTCCGAGCGCAACGCCAATTCCGAAGCCGCCCACAACAGCGAGGGCATACGCAATCATTTCCGGGGAGACGGCGCCTGCATGCTTTCAGTCACGGGCCGTGAATACGCCGACATGGCGCCGGTGATGGATTTCCGGATGATTCCCGGAGCGACAACTCCGATGATTCCATACGAGCCGCTGGAGGCATGGGGTTCAGTACATATACTTGACAACCCCACCCGCTTCGCCGGGGCAGTGACAGATTCGCTTTACGGCGCCGTGGCCTTCGACTTCATCAGTCCGCGTTCCGATCTGCGCGCACGCAAGGCATGGTTCTTCTTTGACCATGAATATCTGTGCATGGGCAGCGGAATCAGCTCCACCTCTCCCGACAGCATCGTCACCACCGTGGAACAGTGTCTTTCGCCCAACGCCTCCATGAGCCGCAACGGCGACTGGTACTTCCATGCCGGATCAGGCTACCACATAATCGACGGACAGGCATACGGCTCCGTGACGCACCGACACGGCGCATGGAACAATTGTGTGGCGAACGTGGAATATGCCGACGACCAGATGGACGCCGACGTATTCTCGCTGGCCATCCCGCATGGCGTCGCGCCCGCACAGGCGTCATACGCATACGCCGTGGTTCCCGGCGCGCAGAAACCTGCCGGACACTCTTTCCGCATACTGGCCAACACTCCGTCCGTACAGGCCGTGGCCGGCAATGACGGCTCACTGATATATATCGTGTTCTATGAAAAGGGATATATCGATACCCCGGCAGGCCGATTCGGTGCCGGGCAGCCCTGCATGATGATGATACGCGACGGACACCTGCGTGTCAGCGATCCCGCACGCCGCCACTATCTGCTGCGGATATCCACGCCGGGAGGAGACCGCGAAGTGCTTGTCCCGACCAACGAAAAGGCCGGATGCAGCGTGGATGCGGTAATTTGAAATATCCTTGCATCGGTTTGAAATCTTTTAGCATCCTCTCATAAATCGATTCCCTAACTTAGCGTCGAAAAATCAACGTTTATGACATCACCAAGATCAATACTGTTCGTAGTCCTCGCGACACTCCTCCCGGCCATGTCCGGAACGGCGGTGGCTAAGCCGCGACAGGTGAAATGGGCCGAGCGACAGCTTGAATACTGCCGTCGACAGATTGACCGTACACTTACCGAACTGCCCAACGACAGCGCGCTGCCGCGCAGCATAGACATCGACAAGAACAAGTGGCTCACCACAACGCCATACGACTGGACCAGCGGCTTCTGGCCCGGAATACTGTGGTACAATTACGAAAATTCCGACAAGCTCACCGACAAGCTGCAGGCCCTGGCCTATACCGAGCGCCAGCGTCCGCTGGTCGACAAGAAACACATGCCTGACCACGACATCGGATTCCAGCTTCTGTGCAGTTTCGGTCACGCCTACGCCAACACAGGCCGATGCGAATACAAGAAGATTCTGCTGGAAGGAGCCGCCAAACTGGCAGCCCTGTACAACCCGAAAGTCGGGACCATACTGTCATGGCCCCACGCCGTGAAGGACAACGGCTGGCCGCACAACACCATCATGGACAACATGATGAACCTGCAGCTCCTGTTCTTCGCCGCCAACAACGGCGGTTCGCCTGAATTCCGCGACATCGCCGTCAGCCATGCCCGCCGGACAATGGAGAATCAGTTCCGCGCAGACTATACAAGCTATCATGTGGCCCTGTACGACACCGTCAGTGGGAAATTCATACGCGGATGCACCAACCAGGGTCTTAACGACGACAGTTTCTGGGCCCGCGGACAGGCCTGGGGCATCTACGGATTCACAATGATGTATCGTGAGACCCTCGACAAGGAATTTCTCCGTTTTGTAGAAAAAATCACCGACGTGTACCTGTCGCGCCTGCCGGCCGATTATGTGCCCTACTGGGATTTCGACGACCCGGACATACCGAATGCCGAACGTGACGCGTCTTCAGCCGCGATCGTGGCTTCAGCACTTATCGAGCTGGCACAGCTTGAAGACAACGACACCCTCGCGAAAAAATACATCAAGGCGGCCGAGAAAATGCTGCACAGCCTTTCGTCCGCCTCCTATCAGAGCCGGAAACATAACAGCGCGTTCCTGCTGCACAGCACCGGCAACATGCCGGCCGGCTATGAAATAGACGCGTCTATCAATTATGCCGACTACTACTATATCGAGGCTCTGACACGTTACCGTAACCTTTTCACCACTGAGAAAAATGAAAAAAACAGTTCTCGCAGCTATTCTTTCAATTACGTCGGCCGTTAACGTTGCCGCGCATTGTCCTGCCGACATGGTGGACATGTTCATGGGCGTGCGGGGCAACAGCAACTGCGTAATAGGCCCGCAACTGCCGCACGGGTCGGTCAATCCGTCGCCGCAGACTCCCCTTGGCGGACAGAACGGATATGATGAACACGACCGGATCCGCGGATTCGGTCAGCTGCACGTGTCCGGAATCGGGTGGTCGCGCTACGGACAGGTGTTCCTTTCGCCGCAGGCCGGGTCTTTCTCTGCAAAGGAAAACGGCCACGATTCTCCTAAATCCGCCGAGATCGCCACACCATATTATTATAAAGTGCATCTGGACCGTTACGGCATCGACGCCGAAATGGCGCCCACGCGCCATGCGGTGGCTTATCGGTTCACGTATCCCGAACGTAAGAATCGGTCGCTTCTGATCGATATGCGTCACAGCATTCCGCAGCATATAGTTCCCATAGTCCGCGGCACGTTCCATGGGGGCTCACTTGAATGGGACCCTGCCGCATCTGTGCTGTCGGGCTGGGGTGAATATGCCGGAGGATTCGGCAGCGAGCAGCCTTACAGGGTGTACTTCTCCATGCACATCGACGACCCGGGTTGTAAGGTCCGGATTACCGACAAGGGTGATAAGGAACTCTATGCGCGCATCGACTTGAGCAAGTCCGTGGTAAACGTCGGAATCGGCGTGTCGCTGCGCAGCGTTGACCGCGCGGGAACATACCGTTACCTTGAACTGGAGAATAAAGACGTGGACCGGGTGGCGGCTTTGGCCAAGGAGGAATGGAACCGCGCCCTCGGACGTATCGAAGTCGATGGCGACGAGGCCGGGAAACGTCTGTTCTACACCGCGCTGTATCATTCGCTGGTGATGCCCCGCGACCGTTCGGGCGACAACCCGCACTGGCAGGGCACCGACCATATCGACGATCATTTCTGCGTCTGGGACACCTGGCGCACGGCCTATCCGCTGCTGACACTGATAGAGGAAAGCTTTGTGGCTAAAACCGTCAACTCCTTCATCGACCGTATGGCCCACGACGGCAAATGCACCCCGACATACACGGCGTCGATGGAATGGGACAACAAACAGGGTGGCGATGACGTCGACAACATCATAGCCGACGCCATTGTCAAGAACGTTAAGGGATTCGACCGCCGGAAGGCATACGGGGTAATGCTGGCCAACGCAAGCGGGGCGCGCTGTCCGGAATATCTCGAAAGGGGCTGGATTCCGGGCCAAGGGAAGATGATGTCGTGTTCCTACACGATGGAATACGCCTACAACGACGATTGCCTGGCGCGCATAGCCTCGTTGATGGGCGACACCGCCACGGCCGTACGGATGTCAGCCCGCTCACGCGCATGGGAGAACATGTTCGACCCCACATTGGAAAGTCACGGATTCAAGGGATTCATCGCCCCTCGTCTGGCCGACGGAACCCGTGTGGCCATCGACCCGGCACACGTCTACGGCCCGTGGGTGGACTATTTCTACGAAGGCAACTCGTGGACATATACCCTGTTTACCCCGGCGCAGATCGAAAGGCTGATACAGCTGTGCGGCGGCAAGGAGGAGATGATACGGCGTCTGCGCTACGGTTTCGACCACCGTCTGGTCGATATATCAAACGAGCCGGGATTTCTGGCACCCTTCGTTTTCAGCCACTGCGACCGCCCCGACCTCACGGCCGACTATATAGACGCCATCAGACACCGCAGTTTCTCGATCGAAAACGGCTACCCCGACAACGAGGACAGCGGAGCGATGGGTTCATGGTATGTATTCACGTCGATAGGCCTGTTTCCCAATGCGGGACAGGATTTCTATTACCTGCTGCCTCCGGCGTTCGGGCGCGTCAGCCTGACCATGGAGAACGGCAAGAAGATTCAGGTCACGACCCGTCGACGCACACCCGACGCACGGTATATCGCATCGGTCACGCTGAACGGAAAGCGCCTGAACCGCTCATGGATCCGTCATGACGAAATCGCGCAGGGCGCCGTAATCGAATACGAACTCACATCCGACCCCGGTGAATGGGCTCCGACTGAATTCCAGGCTTCGCGCTGCGACCGCAGGCCTTTCGGCGTGAACCTCGCCGGTGCGGAATTCTATCATAAGAAAATGGACGGCGCAGGCCGCTTCAATATCGATTACCATTACCCCACCACACGCGAGCTGGACTACTGGGCGTCCAAGGGCATGAGACTGATACGTCTCCCCTTCAAGTGGGAGCGCCTGCAGCGGGAAGTGGGAGGGCCTCTCAGCACCGATGAACTCGAGTATATCCGTTATCTTCTCCGCGAAGCCGATGCCCGCGGCATGAAGATACTGTTGGACATGCACAATTACGGCCGACGCAATTACATGGGACGCAACCGCGTAATCGGCGACACACTCCAGCCGTCGCATTTCGCCGGAGCATGGGCTGCCATAGCCCGCGAGTTGCGCGACGAGCCGGCCATTTACGGCTACGGACTCTGCAACGAGCCCCACGACATGCTTCCCGAATGTCCCTGGGTGGACATAGCGCAGACCGCCATCGATTCCATCCGTGCCGTCGACCGCCGTACAGCCATAGTGGTGGCCGGAAACACATGGAGTTCTGCCGAACGCTGGCCCGATATAAACCAAGGTCTTGAATCGCTGCGCGACCCGTCGGACAACCTGATATACGAGGCCCACTGCTATTTCGACCGCGATGCCTCGGGTATCTACCGCAAGGGTTACGACGAGGAAGGCGCTTACCCAACCATAGGCATCGACCGTGCCCGTCCTTTCGTCGACTGGCTTAAGAAATACGGCAAACGAGGAATGTTCGGCGAGTACGGAGTGCCGGCCGACGATCCCCGCTGGCTGGAATGCCTCGACCTGTTCCTGGACTACCTCGCCCGCAACGGCGTGGAAGGCACCTACTGGGCCGGCGGAGCGCGCTGGAACAAATACATTCTCGGCGTGCACCCCGAACAGGATTACACCGTAGACCGTCCGCAAGTAGCCATAATGGCCAAATATCCCACCACACGATGAAACGCAGACTGATTTCACTGACGCTGGCCGCAGTGTCAGCAGGTGCACCATCCATGGGGGCCGATTACGACCTCGTGATTGTCGGAGCCACTCCCGGCGGAATCATGACGGCCATCGAAGCCGCGCGCATGGGCAAGTCATCCGTAATCCTTGAGCGTACCGGTCACATCGGAGGATTGCCTGCAAACGGTCTCGGTGCCACCGATATCGCCACCCGTGGCGCGACCACCGGATTGTTCTCCGAATTCACAGGAGCGGTGAGGAAATATTATGCCGATACGTACGGCGAAAATTCGCAGCAGGTCAAGGACTGCAGCGACGGATTCCATTTCGAGCCGTCGGTGGCGGAGAAAATATTCGGAGATATGATCGCATCGCAGGGGAATAGAATCGATGTACGCACCATGCGCCAGTTCAACTTCACGGACGACGACATAGCCATGACGGCCAACGGTCGTCGCATCGATTCCATCAAGGTGGTCAATCGCCTCAACGGCGAGGAAGAACATTACAGCGGACGCATTTTCATCGATGCCACCTACGAGGGAGACTTAGGCGCAGCCGCCCGCGTGCCGTACCGCATAGGACGAGAGGCTGCATGGGAGTTCGACGAGCCGGGCGCCGGCCGGACATACGAATATTGGAAATCTACGCCGGCCGAAGGGAGCACCGGCCAAGCGGACAATGCCGTGCAGGCCTACAACTACCGGCTGTGTCTTACACACGACACGGCCCAGCTCGTGCCTTTCCCCCGTCCCGAACGTTATGACCGAAGCGAATATGAATCCCTGGCCGAAGATGTGTGGACCGGGCGACACACCTGGAAGGCCATGCGCGACGTCACTCCGGAAATGATGGAACGGAACCGTCAGCACCTGCTCCGCGGCGGCGAACGGACCATAATCCCGTGGGATAACTGGGGAATAGAAAAATTAGTGACAATCAATACGGAGCCCAACGGTAAGACCGACGCCAACAATCAACACGCCGCATTCATTTCCACTGATCTTCCTGAAGAAAACTGGCCGTGGCCCACTGCTTCGTGGGAATGGCGCGACCGCTTCGCACGTCGTCTGCGTGACTACACATTGGGGCTGTTCTGGTTTGCCGCCAACGACAGCACGTTGCCTCCGCAATTCCGTAAGGAAATCCAGCGCTGGGGCCTGTCGGCACAGGAATACCGCGACAACGGCAATTTCCCGCGCCATGTATACGTGCGCGAGGGACGCCGTTTCGAGGGAATGTATTTCTTCACGGCCAAGGATGCGTTGCCAGTCACCGAGGGAGGCCGACCGCCGGTACACGCCTCAAGCATCACAGCAAGCCATTATGCCCTCGATTCGCACGCCGCACGCAAACGTGAAAAAGGGCGCGCCCATCTTGACGGATTCATCAGCTATCCTACGGCCGTCTATACTGTGCCATACGGCGTAATTGTACCGAAGGAGGTGGAGAACCTGTTGCTCCCCGTGCCTGTCAGCGGCTCGCACATCGGATTCTCCACCCTGCGCATGGAGCCTTGCTGGATGGCTTTAGGCCAGGCTGCCGGTGCCGCGGCTGCAATAGCGATAGATAGAGGTGTTACAGTTCAGGCCGTACCCATCGAAGCCCTTCAGCAACGTCTGCTGGATGAAAAGGCGACCCTGATATATTTCAACGACATGCACCCGGATGACGAAGGCTTTGAACAGGCCCAGAAACTCGGACTGAAAGGCAAGATTCCGGGCTGGTCAGCTCATAAAACCCTTTTTGAAGAATCATTGCACCGGAAATAGACCTTTTACAGAATTCTTGCATCCGAATGACGGATTATTATATGCCGCAGGTAATGCCGACACTATCTTTGCATACCGATTCGGTAATAACGGCATGCTCCGGATCGCATCCAAACAATTGAACGACATAAATGACAACCCAATAAATCTATTCGAATGAAAAAATTACTACTATTTACAACATCGGCGTTATTGACGCTCGGTGCATTCGCACAAGAAAGCGGGAGTGACAATCCCGCGGCCGGATCGCAATGGAAGGTTATCCTCAACTGCACTGAACCGGCCGATCTGATCGACATCAAAGTATTTGATATGACCGCGACCGGCGCTCAGAACAGTGGAAATGACATTTATTCCGCGACATTTACAATCGACGAGGTCGCCGGCAACAAGGCCGGGAAATATTGGTTATATATCGCAGACAGCTCTGATTCCAATTACGAGCAGAATCTCCTGGATAAGAATTTTAAGAATTTTACAGCATACGGACCCGCGTATTATGTAGCACCCAATACTGGCTCCCGAACCATCACTGTAAGTATGTTCAAGAACACCAAGGGAGTACAGGCCATGTGGAGCATCAACTCATACGGCCTGGCCAATGCCAACCGCCGCGCGCTGGCGTATTTCCCCGCCACCGACAATGCAGGTGTAAGAACGGCATACTTCAACAATCCCGCTGAAAAAGCCGAATTCAAGGGTATGCAAGGCAACAGGGGATCCACGATGAATTATATCATAGGGTCCAATTATGACAATTTCACATGGACTCCCGGAGCAAAAAACTGGAGTACCGGCGTCTACAAGGCTACACTGGACTATTCCAAGATGAACCTTGCTGTTGAATCGGCCACGACAATCGATGTAGACATCGACGGATTCACCACTTTCGCGGCTCCATGCGACGTGACGCTTCCCGAGGGCGTGACAGCATACACCCTGACATACAACGCCGAGGCTCCTGCCGCATACAGCGACGAGGCCGACAATGGCGTGCTGGACGCAGTCAAGATCGAGGGCAACGCCATCGCTGCACATACCCCCGTGGTGCTCAAGGCAAACACAGCCGGCAAATATACTTTGACCGTGACCGGTGATGCCTCGTATACTACCGAAGGAGATCAGCCATATATCGTGGACAGCACATCCGAAAACAATGTGCTGGTAGGCGTGCACCAGCCCCACAATGTCTCGGACGGCACCACGACCGGTGAAACCAACGACGCCGTGCATTATCTTGACAACGGAACGTTCACCGTATGGGACAGCGCCAAGAGCACCGACGGCAAAGGCAAGGTCGTAAACTGGCATATCGTCTATCCCTTCAGCGCTTACGTGAATCTTCCGGCCGACGTGGCCCGTCCTTCCACACTGACAGTGAACTTCCCGGCAGATCCATCAACACCCACAGGCATCAACGGCATTGACTCGGAAAATGACGGGGCAGCGCAGTCCTACAACCTGTTCGGAATGCCCGTGGGCCGCGACTACAAGGGCATCGTGATACGTAACGGTAAAAAATACATTCAGAAATAAAAACTATAACAAGATATGAAACTTTCCACACAATTCTTAACATTGGCCACCATGGTGGCCGTGACAGTCCCGACATTCGCACAGACCGTACCCGATACGCCGCCCGCAATCAAATGGGACGCGGCCGACGTGGCTGTAATTTACGCCGCCGACCAGGATAAATTCCCCGAAGTGTTCAAGGACTCGAAAGGCAATGCCGCCAACGATTGGACAGCCCCCTCCTGGGGACAGAAATGCGTGTTCAGCGACGATGAATGCGGCGACGGCGCGGCTCTGCGCATCGACAACCTGGACTTCCTGCCCCTGCAGTTCCAGGCTACCGTCGACCTGAGCGAATACCGCTTCTTCCACATCGACATCTGGGCTCAGAACGACGACCAGATGTGCATCAAGTTCCAGAACTACTGGCCCGGCGAAAAATTCGTCACTGAAGTCTACGACCTCAAGGGAGGCGAATGGAAAAGCATCGACATCGACATGGACCGCGCGGACTTCACCTGGTCCAAGAAGAATGAGATTCCCCAGCATTGCATCAATGTCCTGCAGTTCGGCGGCGAGAAGATAGCCAATGACTATCCTCATTCTCCCTCCATCTATCTCACCAATATTATGGCGCATAACGACGCATCTGTCATCGGCGGCTCCGGCATAGGCAGCATCGCCGCCGACGCTTCCGCCGACAACACCCTTTACAACATCTTCGGCCAGCGTGTCGACAAGTCGTACAAGGGAATCGTCATCAGCAACGGCCGCAAGTTCATACAGCGATAATAATAGGCTCTCCGGTGACTGGAGGGGCGACGTCCCCGTCGCCCACACAATGGTGGCGCAGGCTCTACCCGAGTCTGCGCCACTACGATATAAAGGTATGATATTACGGCTTGGCTGTTGCGGTAGAATCCTTCGGCTCGGGGGCACTGAGCTTGAATGCGATGGGAAGATTGAAGTATGATGCCACCTTCTGACCGTTGTTTTCGGCAGCCTCCCACTTAGGCATAGCCATAACTACGCGTATTGCCTCCTGGTCAAGTGACGGTTCCTCACTTTTAAGCACCGTCGGATCGGAAATGGAGCCGTCGGGGTTGACCACGAATTTTACGATTACGCGGCCCTGAGCATCGTTCTTCATAGCATCTTCCGGGTATCGCACATTCATGCTGAGCCATTGCATCAAGGCCTCTATTCCTCCGGGAAATTCCGCCTGCTTTTCAACGGCTACATATACCTCTCCCCGCTCTTTATCCGACGGCAATTCGGCCTCTACAGGATCTTCCGAGGCATTCTCCGACACGGGTTCATCCATTTCCGAGATTGCGTCCATACTTTCCGAGGCAACTGTTTCACTCGATGCCATCGCATCCGAAACAGGCACTCCCGATACCGCTGCCGTTTCCGCATTATCGGAATTTTTACTAACTTTGTGACTGGATTCCATCAGGGTGGCTTCCGAGGCATCGGATATGACCGACGCCACCGAGGGGACAGACACTACGGCCATGCCTATGGCCAGGGCGGGCAGCAACGCAAGCGTGCTGAATTTTCCCGCCAACTTTGATTTTGATTGGTACATCATAGTTACACGTTTTTGAAGTTTACTGTGATTCAAACTGTTGGCAAGTGACGGCAATCGCGCGCCAGCAGTTTTCTTTATTAGCAGCATCTGATATTCCTTGAGGTTAGCGCCCGAGTCAATCACGGCTTCGTCCGCCTCGTATTCGTGTACGGTCTTCAGCTCGTCGATCATGAGCCACGACACGGGATTGTACCATACCAATATAGCATACAACTGCCCGATGAAAATGTCCATGCTATGCCCTGCGGACAGATGGCGCAATTCATGCACCATCACCGCGCTGCGTTCATCGGCATCCTTCGAATCGCCCACCACCACATACTTGCGCCAGCTGAACGGCGAAAGTGCGGCATCGTCGGCAATCACCAACGTATAACCCTCTCGCCTCTCCTTATGTCCCTGACGGATAATATGCATGAGTCTGAGGTATGACCACAGGAATTTCAGCAACGTCACCGCCACCCCGACAATGTAGATCCAGAGAACCACTCTCGTCCATAATGGAGCGTGGACAGTCAATATTCCTCCCGTCTACGGGCCGATGGTGATATTGCCTACGGCGGTTGTCGCGGCCTCACTGGCAGTTCCGCCAACCGGGAACGAAATTCTCGGCAGCAATGGCACCGTTACCGCCACAAGATACATGCATATTATGACGGCACGGTTGAAGCGATGCTGTCGTTCCCCGGCAAGCAACAACTTGTACGGAAGATACAGGCTCAGCAGAATGATACCTGACACGAGTGTGTATGAAAACAATTCTCCCATATCAATATCATTTATCGGAGGGATTCTTACTTTCGATATATTCGATAATATCCTTCAGCTCGTCCACGGTAAGTTTTTCATCCTCCACCAATGCCGATATGGCCTGCTTGTACGAATTGTTGAAGTAGTTTCTGATAACGTCGGCTATGCCCTGCTTCTGAAATTCGGACTTATCCACCGTGGCATAAAACCTGTGCGAATTCCCTACCACTTCGTGACTGACATACCCCTTGCCTTCCAGTATGCGTACCAAAGTGGACACCGTATTGAAATGCGGCTTAGGCTCTTCATAATGCTCCAGTATCTCGCGCACGAACATCGGCCCGTTCTCCCACAGCATGTTCATAATTACGCTCTCCTTCTCCGTCAATACCTGTTTCTTTCTTCCGGCTCTCATATCGCTCCTCCTTTCAATATATTAGTCAATATATCTGTAAATCTATCTGTAAATCTATCTGTAAATCTGCTTATAATAATCAGTGTAGCCTCGAATAAAGCAATCCGACTACCCTAACTAATAATTTAGTTGCAGCAAAGTTAAACTAAATATTTCGTTCCCGCAACTAATTAATTAGTTTTAATTGTTAAAATATGTTAATTCTCAATTAAAGCACCACAAAAACTCCGATTAGCTTGCAAAATCGTCTGATTCGACAATAAATCTTTATGAACATTTACAACCTACAAGTTGTATTAATAATAAATTATTTGTAACTTTGCGAAAACATTAGCGCAAATGACATTTGATCAGATTACAGATAATGAAAGCCTTTGGGCTGTCAGATACGACAATTGTCTTGACAATGTCCTTGATACCATCCTGGATCAATGGAATGATGTGATGTGGCTTCGTTCTTTCTTCAAGCAAAACATAGATGATTTGGCATCCTATTTTAAAATCACAGATGTAAATCAGGCTATCTATGACACTATTGAAGACAGCGAACGTTTACAGTGTCTGATTTTAGATATTTCGCCTGATGCCGACTTGGATAAAATTTTTCGGCCTCTTGAAAATAATCGTACCTCTGAAATGTTTCTCGGCAAAGAAAAAGCAAGGTTGCGCAATACACATAAGCATGCTTCATGGCTACGAATATACGCGATAAAACTTGATCCCGGCATCTATGTAATTACCGGCGGTGCAATTAAATTGACCCGCACAATGCAGGAACGGGAACATACGTTGGTGGAGCTTGCAAGGATGGAAAAGGTCAGACGATTCTTAATTGATAATGGAATCTGCGACATGGATTCCTTTAAGGATTATCTTACAGAAATAATTTAGAATGGTTTGAAATGAAGAACAAAGAAGAAATAATATCCAGATTAAGCGAACACCGCAGTTCGACACCGTCCAAATGGCGAAAAAAAGCGGAATGGCGTATGGCTAACAAGTCCTGGCTTCGTTATTCACAACGAATTGCCATGATGATGCTTGACAGGATGGAGGAACTGGGATTGACGCAGAAGTTGTTGGCCGAAAGGATGGGTTGCTCACAGCAATATGTTTCAAGAGTCCTGAAAGGCACGGAAAATCTTTCGATTGAAACTATTTTCAAAATTGAATCAGCCCTGGAACTTAATATACTGGAACCGGCATTATCCTGACTAAAGCATTAAGTCATTAAATGCACGCGGCTGGGAACAGACTGCGTCACCATCCAGCTTGCTCGATAATACAAAAATCGTGTAATTTTAAACTCGGAGTTTAAAACTACACGATTTTTGTATTGTTGGGTACCGGCGTTGGGCCGGATTAGGGGTCGCTTACTTCACCGGCTTCATCTTACTTCACCGGCTTCATGATGAAGGTGAAGGTGCGGTCGCCGTATTTCAGGCGGTACTGCGGCAGCGGGAGTGCACCCCAGCTGTTGACGCAGCCCAAGCCCATCTGCTCCTTGTCGATGATCAGGTTGGTGAATCCAGCCTTCTCTACCTCGGGGGAGTGCTTCTGACGCTTGTGCAGGCCTTCGTCAAGGCTTTCGATGGTATAGTCGAGCGCCGATGCCGAGAAGGGAGCGTCGGAAATGAATTCCAGACCCTTGCCGGCATGGTTCAGCTGCTTCCAGTAACGGATGTCGGTCTTGGTGCCGGTCTCCTGCGGACGGACATAGGGGAAGAACTGCTCGGCTACCGTCTGCTTGTAGAGGCCCAGCTTGGTGCCGTGGTTACGGTCGGAGTAGTTCTCGATCGGGCCGCGGCCGTAGTACTCGATGGCGTCGAAGCTTTCGGGCATCTGCATCTGCATTCCGAAACGGAACATGTCGGACACCTTCGCATCCTTCGTGGCCTTGAACGCCTCGGTCACCTTGACGGCGCCGTTGCCGTTCACCACGTATGTCATGTCGAGCGTACCCTGTACGCCGGGCATCGAATAATTGGCCGTGATGTAAGCCAGGCCGTCCTTGCTTTCGCCGGTCAGCTTCTCAAGCTTCATCTCGGGATTCTTCCAAGCGGCATACTTGCGCATCAGGTCTGCGCCGAAGTCATTGTCGGTAACTGCGCGCCAGAAGTTGGGTGCCAGCTTGCCACCCTCGTTGATGTACTCCGTGCCGGCCACCTCGTAACGGGTCATGAAACCGCTGTGACGGTTGAACTCAACCGTGAAGTCCTGACCCTTCACGATCAGATAGTGACGGTCGTTATTCACCACCGTGGCAACGGGAGCATCCTGGTTGGAAGCGGCTACCGTGGCGATGTTCATGTCGTTGGCCTTGGGCTCGGTGAGCAGGAACTGTTCGCCGGCAATCTCATATCCGGCGGGAAGGACGCCGGTGCTTTCCTTCAGAACATACGACACATTCAGCGCCCATTCGCCCTGATTGGAAATCTCGCCGTAAGGAATGGTCACCTCGGTCTCTGTGCCGGGCTTCACCTTGATGTCGCTGATGCGGCCCGCGCGCACAGGCACGCCGTTGTTCAGAAGCACCCAGTCGAGGTTTACGTCGCACAGGCACTTGAAGAAGCGCTCGTTCTTGATCCTGACCTTGCCCTTGGCCAGATCCACGGGGAGGGTCCAGATATCCTGATAGTAATATTTCACCTCGGTAGCCGACGGATTGGGGATGCGGTCGGGGTTCACGATACCGTTTGCACAGAAGTTGTCGTTGCTGGCGTCAAAGCGGTTGAAGTCGCCGCCGTAGCCGTATATCTCCACGCCATTCTTTCCCTTGGTGCGGATGGCCTGGTCCACGAAGTCCCAGATGAAACCGCCCTGCAGGTTGGGATACTTGCGGATCAGGTCCCAATACTCCTTGAAACCACCCACGGAGTTACCCATGGCGTGGGCGTATTCGCACTGGATCAGAGGCTTGTTCACCTCACCTTTCAGGCCCTTCTCGCCCCACTTTTCCATCGTGTTGTAGTCGGCGTACATCGGGCAGAACACATCGGTAAGTCCCGTGGTGTGTGCCTGCTCATACTGTACGGGACGGCTGGGATCCTCGTTCTTCACCCACTTGTAGGCGGCCTCGAAGTTCGGACCGTAGCCGGCTTCGTTGCCGAGGCTCCAGAATATCACGGCCGGATGGTTGAAGTTCTGCTCCACGTTGCGCTGGTTGCGCTCCATGTGCGCCTTGGCATACTGCTTGTTCTTGGCCAAAGTCTTCTCGCCGTAGCCCATGCCGTGGCTTTCCAGATTGGCCTCGGCCACCATATAGAGTCCGTACTTGTCGCACAGGTCGTACCACAACGGATCGTCGGGATAGTGGCATGTGCGTACAGCGTTGACGTTCAGCTTCTTCATGGTCTCCACATCCTGCAGCATACGCTCCGGCGAAACTACATAACCGCCGTCGGGATCCAGCTCGTGACGGTTAACGCCCTTGAACAGTACAGGCTTGCCGTTGACCAATACCTGATCCTTCACCATCTCGATCTTGCGGAAGCCGACGTTTACGGGCACGGCCTCGCTGTTGCCCTGCATGGTAGCGGTAAGAGTATAGAGATAAGGCTTCTCGGCGCTCCACTTGTTCACATCAGCCACCTTGAGCTGGGTGCGGCCGCTCTTGTTTGCCGTGCCGGTAGCCACCTCGTTGCCCTCGGCATCCTTCAGGCTCAGGGTGACGGGAGCCGAAGCCGTCAGAGTCAGATCCACGTTCAGCACACCGTCCTTGTATTCATTCTCCAGGTCGGGAGTGACACGCACGTCGGCTATGCGCTTCTTGTCGCGGGCGTAAAGATAGGAATCACGTGCCACACCGCACAGGCGGAAGAAGTCCTGGTCCTCCAGGTAGGTGCCGTCGCACCAGCGGAACACCTGGAATGCTATCAGGTTCTCCTTGCCCGGCACCAGGTAGCGGGTCACGTCGAATTCGGCGGCCAGCTTGCTGTCCTCGCTATAACCTACGTACTGGCCGTTGATCCACAGATAGATGTTGGACGTAACCGAACCGAAGTGGGCGATGATGTCCTTGCCCTTCCAGTTGGCCGGCACCTTTATCTCGCGGCGGTATGTGCCCACATGGTTGTTGGCCACGGGCACGTACGGGGGATTGTTCTCGAACTGATTGCTCCAGGGATATTCGGTGTTGACATACAGCGGATCACCGTATCCATTCAGCTCCCAGATGCCGGGAACGGGCATCTCGCCCCACCCCTTGTCGTTGAAGTCTTTCTTCCAGAAATCCACCGGACGCCGGTCGGCATCGTTTACCCAGTTGAATTTCCACAGACCGTTAAGGCTCAGATAGTTTTTTGAAGCCTTCATGTTGCGGCTGTCAAGCGCCGCCTCGTTCTTGTCATAGGCGAAATTCGCAGCGCGCATCGGAGCGCGGTTCACGGCATTAACCTCCGGATTCTGCCATTCCTTGAATGTCTGCGCCGACACCCCCATGGAGGCCGCGGCGGCAAACATTGCCGTCAATAACACTTTATTCATCATATCAGATTAGTTTGTAATTTCACACGTCACATTGGACTCCTGCGGCCCCGAACGGGTAATAGGGCACACGGGTAACAGTTTCCATCCCCAAAATTGTGTAAAATTAACACTAATCCGCGGCTCCGGCAAATTTTATGGCATGTTTTACAACACCCTCAGCGGGACTTCATCTTGTAAGTGACTGGTCGAGCCATTCTTGAGCCTGCCTGTACGTCATCAACGGCATGGCCGGCTGCTCGTTATGCAGAGTCTGCACATACATCCTGTCCGTGTTCTTGCTTCTCAACAGCAACAGCTGCAGGTTGGCGGCCATCGGCACCACCTCATAATCGCGCCAATGATCGGCCACCCGGGTCCAGTCGGTCGTCACATATCTGCATCCCGGCAACGCCAACTGGCTCAGCAACGGCATCAGCGTCTCGGCATGTCCGAACCGCAATGTCATCGCCGGTCCGTCATAACCGGGCCGCGAGGCACGCTCCAGGCTCTTGGCAATGTCAGCTACAAGACTGCATGACATACGCGACGGCGTCAGGCTCAATCCGTTGGCCGAATAGGTCAGATAATGGCGCAGATTCTCACTCTGCCATGCACGGCGGTATTCCTGCGGCGTGTAAAACGCGCGCCAGTCCACATCGCCGAACACAGCATTGGCACCGGATACTATCTTAGGGAAATTCAGTTAAAGGCCCGCTTTCACAATCCGAAAATGGATTGTGATTGCCGTGTGGAGGCGCGGATTTGAATTTGTGGGCAAAATCTCAAT